>Ga0172370_10000776_pt1 | contig 49785 bp, 47 predicted proteins | sample LakKiv5m_FD_114538 | JGI IMG/M metagenome (GOLD analysis project Ga0172370, IMG submission 114538) | Freshwater microbial communities from Kabuno Bay, South-Kivu, Congo - kab_022012_11.5m | ecosystem: Environmental > Aquatic > Freshwater > Lake | place: Democratic Republic of the Congo...
CCTGACGCTACAGGTATTAAAAATAACTACATCGGCACGCTCAAGCACGTCGCAAAAAGAATACCCTCGCTCCAAGAGCAAGTCTTTCAATCTGCCAGAATCATGCTCGTTCATCTGACAACCGAAGGTACGCAATAGAACACGTAGCTTCTTCTGGGCTTTTTGGGGCTTTTCTCTTCCGTTTTCTGCTCTTTCAGGCATTTTAGTCCCTCTTCATAACATAGCTTCCAAGGCTGATTTATATCAACCTTTACGATTTCCTGGTTATAAATGTGAATGCTCTTAAAGATAATACGCATAAATGTTTTAATCGCAAAATCGGTCTGCTGCTGCGTAGGATCATTCTTAAGTCTTAATAGGAAATTCTGCGTATCCCTGGTAACGTCTACAGAGTTTCTTTTATCTAAAATCTTTAATTGGACCGCTTTGATATCGGCTTTTAGCTTCTTTTCTTCATTTCTTAAAAGCTCTGCCCTTTCCTTATATATATCAATGTTTATTTTGTCTTCACTGTAGACTTCATACAGCCCTTTCTGTTTTTCAAGGTTCCTATTAAGTTTCTTTTCTCTCTCCTCTAACTGTTCGATATAACACTGTTCTGGCTCACTTGAGCTCAGCTTTATCGTATCACCCAGCTCTTCAAGAACATGGATATTTTGGCATATCATATCTATGATGTCCCATACTTGTTTGTTTACTGCATCCGCGGTGACTGATTTATTTTTACATTCGATATAGTACGCCTCTTTAGAAGCGCAACGATACCATGGCCTTCTCTGCTTTTTGCGGTGATTTACCGTAGCAGTATACCCACGAAAAGGCAATCCACATTCGTTACATCTTAAAATTCCAGATAGATGGTACACATTGTTCTTAAACCGCACTATGCTATTTGTACGGTTTCTTTTAAGTAATGCCTGAACTTCATCAAATTCCTTTTGAGAAATAATCGGTTCATGGCAATTAGGAGTTTCTATAATCTTTGACGGATCATTACTAACATACTTGTACCCTTTACCTTCACCATTGTGAGTCTTGTGCTGTGTATCATAATGTCTTTTATTCCATACAATTGTGCCTAAGTATGCCTTATTCTTAAGCATATCAGAGATAAACTTTGTATAAAACTTACCGCCCTGCCTTGATGGAAACCCAAGCTCATAATAATGAGCTGCTATCTGCGAGGTACTTTTCCCATTCCTATACATGGTAAATATTTCTGTTACAATTTTAGCCTCTTTAGGATTGACCTCTAATTTCTTAGATAGCTTGTTGTATATATAACCATAAGGGGCATATCTAGCACCCTGCCAGTGGCCCTTCTTAACGCCCATTACCATACCGGGGAAGACTCTTTCAATAAGCCTATTCCTTTCAAACTCCGCACAGCTGCCAAGCATCTGGAGACTAAACTTTCCTGCACTTGAAGTAGTGTCAAATGGCTCAGTTGCGGACTTAAACCCTATGCCCAACGATTCCAACTCCTCTAGAATTTCCAATAGATTCTTGAGTTTCCTGCTTAATCGATCCTGCTTATAAACCATAAGCACATCGAATTTTTTCTTTCTCGCATCAAAAAAAAGCTTTTGGAAAGCTGGCCGGTCTGTTATGTAGCCAGAATAGCCATCGTCTTCATAGACCTCTTGACCCGGGATACTGCAAAAAACTTCCCATCCTAAGGATTTTGCATATTGCAAAAGAAAATTCCTTTGCACTTCCAGAGAAAATCCTTCCCTCGCCTGGTCTTCTGTGCTTACCCTTGTATATAAGGCTACTTTCATTAGGTTAATCCTTTAATGTCTCACGCCATTCTTTTATCTTCTTGATGCATTGGTCTGTAAAAACAGGCAGATTTCGATAATCACGCTTCGGTTTTATCCAACCCTTCTTTATCCAATAAATAACGGTCTGGTGATGTACACCAATAATTTTGGCAGTTTCTTTCATGTTGTATCGTTTCATGCTATTACCTTTCATATGCATATTATAAGCGATTATAACTCATTATAAAATAAATGCAATAAAAATATCACCTGCGTTTCTCTAAAGTAATTTGAGACAAAAACATCCTTGAAAGCAAGTCGATGCCCTTATAGAAGGAATCCCGAGCTTCTTCAAGCTCTGGCCCCTTCAATCCTCGCTCCTGAAGTATTTTTGCAAGGGCATCCCATCCTCGCTGCATACTAACATTAACTTTTTTACTTGTTTCTTTTTTAGCCATGGCTTGCCAGATAGCCTACTCATGACGTTTTCTTGTTGTTCTACAAAGTAGGCACTCTTTCTTTTTTTCAACATTCTGCATAATATCAGGCGCAAAACCGGCAATAAAACATTGTCTATAATTCCAACCTGTTTTTCTTTTCATTACTGTTGTATCAATTGCAAAAAGCGATAAGCCCGAAACAACTTTACCAAGATCAATTATTGCCGCCGCTTCTCCGCATGGAAACCTCTCTTTACTAATTGCATTAGGCCTTGCACAAGCAATACAAGCTTGCCCTGGATTTTGAATAAAAACATACCCTGTGCTTGCTTCTCTGTCTAATCCTGTAAAAATAATCGGTACCTTATTCATAAAATACTTTGAAACATACACTCGCGTATCATCGTTGTCCGGGGCGCATACCACAACATCGCACTCAGTGTCGGATTTTTCCTCAATGGCTTTTTGAAACATAACAGGATAGGTTATAATCTCTGTCCTTTTTGTCGCCTCTTTGATTAAATTCTTGCCTAAACAAAGCGCCTTATTTTTGTTAAGATCTGATTCATAAAAATATTGTCTTGTAAGATTGGATACGGAAACACGATCCCCATCATATATCTTAAGCTGAAAAACGCCTTTCCTAATCAATCCATGGGCAATCTCGCCCCCTAATCCACCAGCACCAACAAGCAAAACCCTCAACCGGTTCATGACGGATTGGTCAAAACCAGGTACTTTCTCTTGGGCAGAAGTAACCTCTACCTTAGAACTCTTGGGGCAGATGCCATTACTCTGGTATCTCGCTGACTTTAACCAAACAGTAGAGTTCTTCATTTATTTTTCTCACTCCCTTGCCATATATATGAATTTTGAAAGGAAATGGCGCTAAAAACCTAATAAAACCATCTCTGCTGAATATTGCGCTGACTGTTTTATATTTTCCGGCTTCGAATTTATCGATTAGCTCCATATCTATGCTTGATGGGCCAGTAGCAGCTATGCCATAGCCAGGATGTACATGAAAGCAGCCCCAAAGTTTATAGCCTTCAAAATGTAGCTCCTGAAGACTCTTATTTACCTCCGTATCAAAAACCTTTGCTTCGATTAACTCCCTGACTTCATGCTTTAGAATCAACGCATCACCAAGTGTTTTGAACACCCCTGCTTCTGGTCCTGTTATCAAATGCACCGATTCTTTTTCTGATCTGCAAAATATTTCGTAATTCATGCGGAGAAACCTAGAACCGACCAAATAATGCGACTCTTTGCCCTCATTTAAACATTCGGAAACGATAGCATTAATTTGGTAAATTAATAGCAGATGCCTGCTTATAACTTCTTTGGAATCCTTCTGCATTAAGTTATACAACTGCTTATCAAAACAACTCATGCTGCCTTTTTTGAACGAAACAATGTTCACCCTTTTTCTTTTTTTGAAACTCCAGAACATCTTAATCCCCCTTTCCTGAAAAAGCCTGACTGATTGTTTTCTCTACTATTACAATTCCGGAACTTACGTCTTTTGGAGCTTTATCGAAATGTACGGTATGAACCTCATCCCCTAAGTCAAAAAAACAAGGGCCGTGAGTACTTTTCATAATTTTTTCAGGTGGATCAATAATAAAAAATGAATAATTACCTTTGTAATTTTCCTGAATTAAACCTCTCCACTTCCCATAATCTGTTTTATAATAACCCTGATAACCGTTTCTTACTCTTACCCACCCATTTTCTTTCCAATAGGGATAATCTTTGTCCGTTCCGATTACCTGAACCGCTTTCTTGTGATGTATTACTTTGATCTTGACCGTTGCTTTGGCTCCCTTGATCTTTGTCTTAAAACTCCTTGTCCTTATAACTCTAACTCTTTTCTGTTCAGCAAGAGGCAAACAACTACGGACTCTTTTTTTAATCATCCGCCTAGTTCTGTTAATCAGGAAATCTATCTTGGTCTTTAATAAATTCAGAAATCGAAAGAGGGGGGCAGAGCCCCCACCCCCTACTGATACATTAGAAGGAGTTGCATAGAATTTTTCACCATCCGCAGCCTCCTCAGATAAATCAGTATCAGGGGTAAAGGGCTCTCCACCTTTCCTTGATAGTTGATAGCCAGGCAAACTTGACTCCTCAAGGACCTCGCGCACTGTTGCGCCTGGTGATAACATTACATCCTTGGAGTCGCCGCTTGCAGCAACCACTATCGTTACTTGCTTCTCTTTACTCACTGTATTCACCCCCTTTCTTCCGTATTTTGTTCCGGATTATTTTCCGGATTAACTTCCGCATTAAATTCGCATGTATTCCTTTATTTAGTGTTATTTCTTAAATGCTCATGCGGAATTAAATCGCTTATAATTCGGTAGCTCACTTTACTAAGGATATTTCTATCTAAACTTGTTTTGGTTTTTTGTTTTATTTCCTCTAATGTAGTTCTATTTTCGCAGATAATAATCACTTCATCGCAGCCTACTTTAAAATCGAGCCTTATATTTTCAAGGCAATGCCTAGGACTTAGCTCTATTTCGTTTGCAATGATATGTTTTGTTTTGGTGTTTTGGGCTAATACATCTATCTGTTTTCCATTAATGTCATATTCTTCGAATGCTATATAACCAATACTTATGTAGTAGTTCTTTACAATATTCTGTAATTCTTTATGCTTGATGCTTTTCATTTAGGTATTCTTTCCCTTTATCTGTTAATTCCAATTTAATTGCTGGCCTGCCCTTGCCTTCTTTACGCTCACTCTTTTCTACTATTAGCAGGTTTTCTTTTGCCCTAGCCTTTAAACCATTTCCCTTTCTACCAGATAATTTGAGAGCATTATAAATATCGGTTACTTTGTTCCCTGGGTTGTCATTCACATATTTCAGAAATAATTCAAAATCGCTTAATGCGTTTTTCTTTGTACAGATATCTACACATTTATTAATCTGTTTAACTGATTTTTGCGCAATCACCCTTACTCTTTTCTCAAATTTATTCCCCTGAAACTCGTGATTTAATTTTACTAGCTTATCTTTCATCAACTTTGTGATCTCCGCATCATCCAGATGCCTCGACACCTTTGATTTGTATGTAACAACAGGAAAAGGATACGGAAAGTCAGTTATTTTCATCAACACTTTATATTTACCCAATCGCGGAACCTCTAATCTCGTAGACTCATCACCTGCCATTGACGTTACTATCTCTCTTATTTCACTTGGCACTGTGTGTTGAAAGGAAAGCTGACAATTAGCTGCCCTTGTAAACTCTGCCAATTCAGTTGCAAACTGATCACTTATAATATACGCATCTCCTTTGGAGCGACTTTTTGTGAAGGTGTCTTTTATAAAATTTGAGGCATCTCCTATGACAGATTTGCCAAAGATTGCTTTGGCTTCATCAATCACAATAATTCTTTTAACCTTGTGTCTTTCCTTACTCATTAAACCTTTATAATAAAATCGCCTAAGATTTAATTTGATATACCATGACCTTTTATCTTCACTCAGCATGCTTATTTCGTGTATTACTAATGGAAAGCTATCAAGAACATCTAGTGAATAACTTCTGCCACAATTAACCATTTTTCCAAAGGAGCTGAGTATATAATCCAACTTCCCTATTGCCGTATCAATTTTCCTTTTAGCAGCCAGGGTTGTCTTATTCATTTCTCTTTTTTCTTTAAGGCGGTCACGCAAAGCGAACAACGTTGGTGTATGATTCCCTTCGCCTGCCCTATATTCCTCAAGGAGCTCGCTGCTTTCATTAAAAAGCAGCTGCTTCGTTTCAGTATGAAAATTAAAGCTCTGGCGCGTTAACTCCCAAAATGACTGCAAACTTTCATCGGGATTCCCCAATACCTCAAGAACAGATAATGCGTTTGTATTAGGATTAAAAACCAAACCTCCAGAACATTCCGGAATATGCAATAAATCCCGATAATCATTGGTTACATCAAAAATTTCAACATGTACGCCTTGTGAAACTAATTGAGGAATCATCACTAAATTCGAGTTAGTCTTTCCCATCCCGTACTGCCCATAGATAACCATGTTGCCACTGAATTGATCTATGGTTAGCTTGACATCGGTATCTGTCCCATCTATCCTGCCAATTACAATGGATCCATTTTTGAAAAATTCCCGACTGGGTAATTTAATACTCTGCCCAGCGCTATTTCGCATTAAACTCCTAACCATTGCTTCCACCTTTACGACTTCCCTATTTATAGATGTATAGTCGTTGGGAAACGCCCTAATTATTCTGATGGCATTTATCACATATTTCGTTTCTTTTACCTTAACAGCCTCAGCGATGTGTTCGATATAAGAGACGGACTTCTCTGCATAAGTGAGTAAGTCGACACGAGGCTTGTTAGAATCGAAACTACTTATTTTTTCGTAAAGGTTCTTCATTGCTCACCTTCTTGTGTCGCAGGTGCCACGTATCATAATTCATTATCACATCGTTATAATGCTGCTTGCAGTAATGAGAATCGGATTCACCATCATTAAAAATAAATACATGCTCTTCGCAGAGCAGTTTCTTGCAGCCCTGAACAGAACAATAAAAAATCAGTGAAACAAACTTATCGCAAACATGGCATTCACCCTGCAGGTCAGATTCGCTATTGATATGCCGCCCTCTACCATCAAAAAGAACAGGTTTTTGCTGCTCTGTCTCAAGCCCCTCTTCTGTCGGCTTAGTATCACGCTGAAATGCTGTAATGCCATTATTCGTAAACTTGACCGGCTTAGCTTTCACAATTTCTTTGTTAATAACCGGCGCGGTTTCATCAATGCCATCAGTGGATCTGCCATCTTTTTCTTTCTTATTGATAACTTTGACCCTTTTCACGGTTTAACTCCTAAAATTAGCTGTAAGATAAACAGGCCCCACATAATGTTTTTTATGATCCCTCTGAGCTTCAGTTGGTTGCCAAGCTTTGGGGTTAAATAGGATGGCAGCCAGTTAGGCAAAAAAAACATACAAAATAAGCTTAGAAATACCATTAAAGCTAAGGTCCCCTTCCCTGCAGCTCTAATCTCATTAATAGGAATATATAGGCTTATTACGATCGACAGAAATGCAACACAAACCTGCGTAAACACATTCCTCCATGGCAATCTTTCTAGAGTAGCTATAAGCGATAGGGCTGCTATGACCAACAGTGCCCCCATCCTTAGAACAAAAGCTGTAATATTTTCCGGCAGGCTATATATGAAATTAATCGTAAAATCCCTCAGAATTACTAGGATATCCATCGAAACCAACTCCTTTCCTTAACTCTTTCTAAATACCAATATATATTCGGTTAGGTTTAACATTAAATAAGGTGTTTTTTTAACATGATTAATCTGCCAGAATGACGCCCCATTAAGCACATGTATGCACGTTTGAAAGAATTTAAAACCGGCCGCTTTACAAATATGGATTGTGTCATTTACAAGGTTAATTTCTTCGCCTTTCCTTCGAAAGTTTTTTACCACCAGGATCATAAAACCTTTTGGCTTAAGTACGCTGTTGCACTGTGTATACACCTTAAACATTTCACCCGAATACGTGTTGTTTTCATTAGTATTAATGGCCCTATGTTTAAGATTGCCTATCTGCCCTAGATCTTCCCTATCTCCATAATCCTTTCCGGCAGAGCCATGCTTATATTTTTTAACATCATCTTTGGATGATCCGGCTAAGGTATTGGCAAATGGTGGTGAAAAAACAATTCCATCAAATTTATGGCTTACTACCTCAGATAATTGCCGGGCGTCTCCCTGGATAAACATGCCTCGGCCGCCTTCATTACCTAATTTCCCTTTGGTTAAAGCCAGATTTTTATTACAAATCTCTAGAAACTTTTTCTCGTATTCAATGCCAATCGCATCTCTCTTAAGTTTGCTGGATTCAATAACTGTAGTGCCAATGCCAGTCATGGGATCAAGAATAAGATCTCCTTCATCTGTATAAGTAAGTATGATGGCCTGGGCGAGATAAGTAGGCATCTTAGCGGGATGTGACATGCTTTCTGCGCAATAAAATCCCTCTCGTTGCCTCTTGGGACTCGCCCTTGGAAACTGCCATATTGTTGTAGCTTGTTTTCCCATGAACATTTTTTACTCTCTTAATCTACCGTCCTGCTATACACTAACTAATTCTTTTTGGAGCATCCTGCTGTAAACCATAAACAGCTTAAACAGTCCCCTGACAAACATCGGCTTTAAACCGGCTGCCTGGCCCCACTGCTCTCTTGTAGAAATGACTATTTTTTCTCGCTCCGGTACATGTACCGGTAAGTTTTGTTGAACCTTAATCTCTCCGACTTTTTCGCAAATTTTCATTCTTTGCGAAACTAGACTAATTATCTCTGAATCAATCTTGTCAATCTGGGCGCGACACACATTCAGTTCCTCTTTCCAGTCATCGTTCCACATGGCATCCTCCTTTCTATGGCTTGTTGTAAAGCTCATATCTTCAGTCATCATCATCAATATGAGGCTTTACTCTTTTACCACCGCCACAATTGCCGTGATTAACCTTGCCGTCTATATACTCAACATCGGAGCTTTTACCAACTGAGGAAATTCTTAGACGCCTCCCATCTTTCGCAAAAATGGGCAATTTCTTATCCTTCGCTAATTCACAAGCCGCTTCGTAATAAGTGTTTACCGTATGATGACTACTGGGCAAAACGAGTCTCGCGATGCGCCGGTTAGACCAGCCCAACTTGGCAAGTATCCAAACCACAGCTAATGTATCCTGCTCTCTTTTGCCAGACATATGCCACCAATAAAAAAGGGGACAGCAATAGCATGAACGCATAAGTCTGCGTCAAAACTATTACTGTCCCCTTGCGGCTTAAAGCCAGTTCCTTGCGCCGTTAGATCAGGCTGAACTCAACTACTTTAACAACAAGTAGTTTTAGCAAGATGTATTATGAAGTTTATTCGAGTCACCTCCTAAAATTAAATGTTATCTTTCATTTCCTTTATGATAGCTGTGTACTCTTGAAACCAAACTTTTTCACGCAGGTCGAACGTATTGTGTTTTATGCGTTCGATTTCCTTATAGAGAGATGAAAACAGTCCTTTTTTATTTTGGATATTAATATCTTTGAAAAATTCCATTAATTCTTCCTTATTATCACGGCAACAAATCTTTTTATATTTCTTAAAAAGCTTTGGAGATATGCCTAAAATCATACACCCTCTCAAATATTTCATGTGAAGCGGCAATAGTCTACTATCGATATTAAGAGAGTAATCATCGTGATACCAAGCCCCATTGTAAACTTTAAACTCATTACCGCACTGGAGGCATTTAAAATATTTAAAATAACGGTTTTTAACAGATGGGCGTTTGTTATCAGAATCACACAAAGGACACTTTTCTTCTTTTAAATGAAAGAGGTAATCAAAAATGACACTTGCATTATAATCAGTTATAACCATGTATGGCTGTTTTTTGTTCCTGCATTCTTTTGCCCGGAGCAGATATTCTTTTTCTATCCCTTTATTGTTTTTCCATATTATCGTCTTGTCAGCCTTAAAGGTTTTGCTTTCAATAATACACTTCCTTCCATGAGTACAATTCTTTATTGGACATTTCCTTTCATGCTTTAGATCAACAATATAAAGTGCAAAAGGAGAAGCATGATCAGCGTCACATTCGAAAATACCAACTTCTGAAGCAACGATATCCCCAAGGTAGCCTAGAATGTCTCCAGCATGTGCTGCCTTAACAAATTGTTCAGGGGTAGGAAGATGTAAACCAGCCCTAGGAATATCCTCAACGCTTTTCACTCCCAAAATTGATTCTATTATATGTTTTGCGTTATCCAGTGTTATATCAGATGCAAAATTTTGTATATATGGAATAAGGTATTTGCTGTTTAAAATATTTTTCAGCGATGTGGGGTAATCATTTATTGTTAAATCCGCTAATGCCTTAATGTCAAAGTGTGTAAAAGATCTTTCCTTCCATTCTTCATATTCCAGGGGTGGAATAATTGAATAAAACTTACCATCAATTGTTTTCCTTTTATCTAAGTCTTTTGGTGGTATGGCAGAAAAATCATACCCTTGCTTTATCCAAGCCTGTTTTAGTGTCTCGTAATCTATCATGGCGTTGCTCCTACAAATAAAAAAGCTGGAAAGAGAAACCATCGTTTCTTTTCCAGCCTCGTCACCTATTTAACTTAATAGGTATTAGACCAAACCCGAGATGTTTTAGGTCTCTCGGTCGCCTCTTAATACAACCTCAATTGTCAATTCTAAATATACCTTACCGTAAGCCAATTGTCAAGGTAATATTATTCTCCGCAACAAAAAATTTATAAACTAGGTCGGGTTTATACGTATAGTGAGGTTTACGCGTCAAGTGGAAATCGAACAATACATTCTTAAGAGGGAATCGACTATTGAAAAACTTAGGGGTAGAATCAAGAATTTTGAAGTATTTGATTTTAACTACATTCCATCTAGGCCGCTTATGCGCGAAGAAATTAAACCTATGGTTGATTCCTTGCTACGCTACGATAAAACCAATATACCGAATAACCTTGTTATCGTTGGATCAAAAGGTACAGGAAAAACTCTTACTATCAGATATCTAAAAAATTACTTTGAAACAAAATCTAATCTTAAGATTCTGTATGCAAACTGTAGACAGTTAAATACCTCTTTTAAGATTATTGCCGGTTTGCTTAATGTCAAGCCTAGGGGCCTCTGCCTCAATGAGCTTTACGATCGCTTCCGGGCAGCATACCCCCAAAAAACCATTATAATCCTGGATGAGGTTGATCTTATATCCGAAAAGGATAGGAAAAAGGATATATTGTATTTCCTTAGCCGGGCTGATCGTAATTATATGAGCGTGCTTCTTTCAAACAGTCCCAGGTTCTTGACTTCTCTGGATGCGCCGACATGCTCCAGCTTACAGCCATCAATAATACATTTCAAGAACTATGACGCTATTGAAATAACTAAAATCCTTAAGGAAAGAGCTCGCGCTGGCTTAAAACATTCTAATCCAGTCGTTTTATCGCAAATTGCAGCTCTTACTACACAATTCACCAATTCAGATGTTAGGGTGGCTATTAAAACATTGTACTATTGGGCAACACATACAGAAAAGAGCATTAAGGATAACTTTCAGAAAGCTCAAAAAGATATTGTTGTAGATATTGTAAACGATCTCAATGACCATAACATACTCATCCTAAAAGCCATATCTGAAACAAAAGAAAAATTCGTCAAGGCTGTCTATGAAAGATATAAGCACCTGTGCAAAAGTCTCGGCCTAGATGGATTTTCCTATGTCTATTTTTACAATACGCTTTCTTATCTACAGTCGTTAGGCCTGATCCTACTATTTTCTACCAAAATCAATCGCGTTTACACTAATACCATTAACTTAACCTTCGAGCCATCAATTATTGAATCAATACATAATATCCGCTTTGGAATAGCCTGATCTGCATTAGATTCTCCCACCGAAAGATATTTAAATTCTATTCACGTATTAGGGTAGTACACCAATACAAAACAAAACTGTCTTAATTAACCCGACAAGGCTAAGACTGTTCTCAGAGAGAAGCTATTGCTTCTCTTTTGGCTTTAGTGAGGGTTATTTCAGCCCAAGAGCACTTATTTCAAACGTTTTCTTAATGGAATGTATTAACCAATTGAAAGGAGGTGAAATTATGTGCCGAGATTCTCCTCGCAAGCTACCAGAATTTAAGGGGTACACAATCGATGAAAGGCTTCGTGAATTTCGTCGAGTATTGTACGGGAAAAGCATTGAGTTTATCGCTTTTGATAGCGTAAAAGGAAAGAAACTTTTACGCCAAATGAAAAGGAGTAATTATGGAAAGAGAATTTTGCCCTGAAAAAGATTGCGGATTTCAAGTCGTGAGAGCTGAAGGCTGTGTTTATTGTCCGGCATGCGGCTGGTCAGAATGTAACTACACACCCAATCAAAAGGAGGATAATCTTGTACAGTCCGTTGTTGAGTGAAAAATTAGTAAAAACAATTTACCGGTTAAAACGCGTTTACAAGAAACCAATGACAGAAATAGCAGGATCACTGATTCAATTGTCATTAAAAGCAGTTGATAAGGGTGCTATCTGTGAGATTTGCATTGGTGAAAATAACAACCAGTGTGAAGAATGCTGTTTAAGCGAAAGGAGGTGAATACAATGGTAGAAGTTGCACGTTTGTATCGGTTTGAAGACAACGGGTCGTCCTTAAAAGCATTCGCAGATATCACAATCGGTGATGTGCTTATTAAAGGAATCCGAATCGTTGAAGGAAAGCGGGGCCTGTTTGTGGCGTTGCCAAAAGCTCAAGGAAAAGACGGGAGGTATTACGATAGCGTGAAGCTTTTGAGTGATGAGGCGAAACAAGAGCTGCAAGATGTAGTTTTGCAGGCATACAGCGCTTAACGCCAAAGCCCTGGGGCATGGCTTAAAACTGCCCTCTTTTTATGAAATACCCCGAAATATCTCGTAAGGTTTAAATAGCTAGTTAACGTATACAATATACGAAATAAATAAAAAAATCGATAGGAGGTAAATGAAATATGTCTAAGCCGAAAGAAGTGATACGAGTCGGGGCTGTCAATGTAAGTATTTTTGAAAACACTGTTCTGAAAGATGGCAAAATTCTTACCATACCTAAGGTGGTATTCCAGGTGCGATACAAAGACAAACAAGGCCAATGGCAATCGACTTCTTCGCTTTCTGTTAATGACATTCCGAAGGCCATTAATGCGCTGCAAAAGGCGTACCAGATCTTAACCGAGAAGGGCCCAAAGAATGCCGATATGCCGAGCGAAGAAATAGCTAACCAAGAACAATAAAGCTTAAATACTTGGGATTCCTTTCAGTTGTCATTGAAAAATGACAATGAAAGAATCCCAAAAGACAGATAAGGATAAGCTAGACCAAAATCTTGAGCAGCTCTTGTTAGACATAAAAGATATCACAAGCTACCTCGATAACATAAACAACAACCTTTCCGAAGTATTGGACTCGCTCAAAGACTACGAGTATCCCCATGAAAAAGTCTATACTTACGAGATCAATGAAGACGAAGACTAACAAAAAGTATTTAAGCATAGGCCTCGTTAATAGTTATTATGGCTGGCAGAATCACTGACTTTAAGAATCGGCAGGAGAAATTTTTGGTTAGTACTCTTAGTTCTATGCCTGCCGGTTCCCTTCTCAATAGGCTTCTGTATCTTATAGATCATATCAATGTATCATTAGGCTTCATTAAACTTAATGGTCAAACCGGAGCATTAGATTGCCTTTCGCTTGTTGTAGATGAAGAGATTACCCTACAACAAGAGATAAGTGAATTTCTAGGGTTGTTGTTCTACATGCAGAAAAAATATGGTGAGCTACTTATACCACACCGTACAAAAATAATTAGCTTAAAAAACAAACTCGGAATCTACTTTGTTTAAGCAATCGAAAGATATTTAAACCGCTATTTCTTTGTTATTCTATGGTGTTATTACTCAGAAATGACACCAAATAAAATGTACGAATCTGTAAACCTAAATTACCTTGTGAATAAAGATCATAGCTATTCGAATAGCTGGCAATATAGCGGAAGCAGCAATTTAGAAAGCCATAAATATTCGCTATTACCAGAGTCCATTATTGAAAGCGATGAACCTTCGAGTAGCGACGATTTTGATGTAGAACAACTGTTTAAAGAAAAGATTATCTTTCAAAAGATTTCTACAGGCCAGGTGTTCTATTTAATAAAAGAAAGGGAATCTATCCGTGATCATAATATTGATTCTATCCGTAAGCGCCTCATGTATTGCCAGGAAAGTTTATCAAAATTAAATATGTCACGTGCATATTGTATCCAGCCGCAGATTAATCTTAGGAAAATAGATGGTTTACAACGGCTATTATGCGATCTAGAAAAACAAGAAAGAAATGAAGTTGTAACTGCATGGCGCGATACGCTTCGTATTAAGCTAACCCTTCCGGGTATGATTCAACAGTACCAAAACCTAAAAAGACAGGGATCCTTGATGGAAGATGGTAAATGACATTGACCCTCTAAGGGAAAAAGTGAGAGTTGTTTGCAAGAAGCTTAAACCTATTATTGGGACTAAAAGTGACAAGCTCTGGCAGCTTTATTGCTTTTCAGATGATAAGCAACGAAAGGAATTAAGCGCATACCTTGAACTTTTGGTGGCTAAATATATCAAAGAAGATTTAACCTACGAAAAGATTATCTTAGTGCCACCTTCACAGGATGCCGCCCAGGGTGAATATTACTTAGGGGATGTCGAATATGAAGGCAGTACAATCTACCCGTTTGGCTTACGCGAGAACGAGTGGGGCCAACACGTACTTATTACAGGACGATCCGGCTCAGGTAAAACGAACTGTGGTTTCTGGATAATAAAAAATCTAATTTCGCCTGAACATAGTAAGAATTTCGTTCTTTTTGACGTCAAGCGTAACTATCGGGATCTACTATCCATTCCTGGATTTGAAACACTTAAGATATATACCGTTGGTAGAAGCAAGGTCGCACCCCTAAGATTCAATCCCCTTATACCACCAAGGAATGTATCGCCACACATTTGGCTTAAATTGCTTATAGAAATTATCTCGCATGCGTATTTTCTAGGGGAAGGAGTCGCCTATATACTGCAACAGGCAATAGATTCGGCTTATCGAACATCTTTTGTGTACGATGGCAGGACTGATAATTACCCCACTTTCAGGGATATTTTAAGGTGGCTTAAGACATACGAACCAAAGGGCAGAGAAATTAACTGGCTTTCTTCTACCATAAGAGCCGTATCCTCGCTTTGTTTTGGTGAGATGGATGAGGTTGTTAATATAGATAACAATATAGGCGTAGAAAGATTGTTAAACGAACAAGCGATCCTAGAATTGGATTCTTTGGTTGTTTCGGACCGCATTTTCATTACAGAAACACTACTTTTGTGGCTATATCAGTATCGATTATCAAGTGAAGTCAGGGAGCGTTTTGAACATGCCATTATCATTGAAGAAGCACACCATATACTAAGCCAGCAGAAACGTAATCTATCCGGAGGCGAGACCATTGTGGAGACAATCTTTAGGCAGTGCCGTGAATTAAACGAATCTATTATAGTTTTGGATCAACAGCCTTCACAATTAAGCTCGTTTTGTATGGCCAATACCTTTGTTACGATTGTCATGAATTTAAAATACCGAAAAGATGTAGATACCATAAATAAATCCCTGTTGTTAAATGATAACTCAAGGGAATATCCAGTTCGCTTAACCTTAGGTCAGGCCATTGTCAAGCTGCAGGATCGAATTCAGGACGCTTTTTTAATAAGAATCCCGGAATTTTTGATTAAAAAAGGGCTGGTTACGGATGATTTCATTCACAAAAGGGCCGAAAAGCCTCAAATAACCTACGCTATAACGCCAAAAGAACGGGCCTTTTTGAATGATATCATCAATTTTCCGGATTCCAGCGTTGTCCAGAGGTATGAAAGGTTATCCATAAGCCCTAGGGAAGGCACGGAAATAAAGAATAACCTACTTACAAAGGGTTTTATCGGCCAAGAGGATATATTTTTACCAACCGGAAGAATAAAGAAATTAAGGCTTAATGACGCCGGAATAAAATCTTTGCAGGAAGATAAGGATTCTGTTGGTTAAACGGCAGATTGCTTACCTACGGCGTTATAACAACGCCTGAACGGCATTCAGGTGGGCATCTGTGACCTGTAAACGCTATTTCTCTAAGACCTGAGTTTATGCGTGGCGGGATAATAGCGTATTCATTATTTATTATTATTGAAGAATATATATTATATAATATAGAAAAATTTAAAAAGAAAGAGAAGAAAAAGAAAAACACCCTTTTTACCAGAAAGGGCTCCACGCATAAACTACACATATAATGCAGATTGGCTGAAAGAGTGGGGATTTATCTTTAATTATAATCCAAGCACTTTTTGGGCTTCTTTTAATTTACAGCCCAAATCCTTTACAATAGGATGAGATAATCGTTTTCCTACCTTTTTATACAACGCCTCATAAAATCCAATCTTTGCTTCTTTTGAAGCATTAAAACTCTTCCAGATATTGTCTCCATACTTCTCGTAGGCTTCGCATATAGAAGTTAAGTTATTAATCTTATCGGCACACGCAACAAGAAATGCTTCTTTTGAAGCATCTTTTAGGTGTTCTAAATAAGCGTCTTTTCGTTTTGACCATGGATCTTCTGGCCTTTTATCAGAAACATCCTTTACTATAGACAATATTTTTGAACCAAAATCCTTTTCTAAATCCTGTTCACTATACGAGGTGTCTTCAAGGGCATCATGAAGTAAGGCAGCTATAAGTACATCTTCGTCATTGGTATAGCGCGCCAGAATCATAGCCACAGAAATAGGATGTACGACATATGGAGTAACGCCATCTCCTTTTCGCATTTGTCCGCTATGAATTCTTATTGCAACTTCAATAGCTTTTTCGATTCGAGGAGACATATTTTTACTTAAGGTGATAGATCAATCTTGTATTGTATAAGGTTATTTATATCTAATCCACCCTCTACTTGTGTTTGAAGAAATTTTATTAGGTCTTCTTGTCTCGGTTGACCGAACGCCAATCGATATATGGCTAAAGATTTACGTAGGCTTTCCATTCTTTCTGTGTCCCTACTAAAAGGCAGAGATAAAATATGCCTATAGATTTTAAAACCATTTTCAATTTCATAAATCCAATAAGGTATCAAATCGTTTTTATTAGCTGCCCTCTGACTTAAGGCCAACTGAAATATTATAGCCCATAAGTCATCCAGACTTTTCATTTTATTCTTACAAATACCTAGCGGATATGCTTTAGCTACATTTCTCCTTATGAAATGACATTTATAACGATGTATTCTGCCTTCTCTCTGTTCAAAATCAACCGGATTAGAAGGTAGATTCCAGTGATAAATTTCATGGCAATACTGATGAAAATCAAGGCCTTCTTGGCCAATAGATGTGGTCGCTAAAATAAATGGCCTAAACGGAGAGTTAAATGAGCTACGAACTTGATCACTTCTCACTTCTTCTTCCTCTTCACTCTTACTATCTCCAAAGCGAAGCGCGAATTTACACCGCAATGTATATCTCTGTTTTTCAATCTTTCTGCGGTCAGTATTAGCAATAAGCTCATCAAACCCATAATTTACGGTGCGAAGACTTAAAGCAGAATAAATTTCTTCTCCAAATGCCTGAGCGATCTTCACAACTGATTTACCATTTAACCCAAGAGATTCAAACAATATATGACAATATTCATCAATTACGGATTGTGCATTGCCTAGTAATGCATAATCTAATACATTTTCCCAATACCTTACCTCATCCGATTCGCTGATACTACGCGTTATTATTATCGATTCTGGTAGATTATAAAGAATCCTGAAACCAAGTGCTATGCGAGCTGCCTCAGCTAAAATATATTTGTCTGGCTGGGCTTTCTTTTCATTTTTTGTAAAACGTATCAAAGAACGCAGAGTCGTTACTGCCGGAGAAGCAAGCGCCACTTTAGTTAAAACGCTTATCAAATCCTTGGGCGGCTTTCCTAAATCAAACTTTTTATTATTAAGTATGGTATCACTAAAATACTCAACGTGATTAGCAAAATGCGTATCTCCTTCTTCATCATTGAGTTTTTCAATCATATACTTCCAAGCAACTCCCTCTTCTTCTGACTGCAACCACTCTTGCAGCTGGCTGGAAGCAAAATTATAATTATCCAATAAACCCAAAGCTGCCCAATACCATCTTTCATCCTCTTGTCCTTCTGTTTGTCTATATTTAGATAAAATGGGCTCAATTAAAGCATTAACCTTTTGAGCAACCACGCCCTGGACTTCCGATAAATCAGGTAAATCATTGTTCTTGGCGATGCCAGCACTAATTTCACAGGGATCAATCAATGATGCAAAAGTAAAACATGGATATAATAAAGTAAAATTTGCCATGCCTGTTAAGCGATTCTCAGAGAAGGCAAAACGTAAAAGGGGAGCTCTTTTCTTTCGCTCTTCTCTATAGCTTACCTTTGTCTTTGCAAGAGATTGTGTCCTGCGATCTGCTTCATAACTACATAACATAGCTATAATCTTAGGCACTACTTGCCAAGCTGAGAAAATGATAGATTTTGTAAACCCCTTAATCTCCGGAGCGCTATAAGGACCAATTTGCACTTTATAATATGGAAGCGATGGGGGTACCCAAAGAAGTTTCCATGTTCCGGGTTCAATCATTCTTTTCACTAGTAAACGCAATTTTGCGTTCGCTAGGTCAATTTCCTCGTAACCATCGATTTTATCCCAGAAAAGAAAGGCTGTTTGTTGATTTCTAAAGGCGGCAAGCAAATCGCCTATTTGTGTGCCATTTTCAATGTAATCATTGAATTTTTCCTTAATTTTATAACCTTCCTTATCCATAGTATTTAAAAGATATGGTGCAGATTTCCAGTATTCAACCACGTCCCCCACTTCAAGAACTTTGGCCAAACGATCAACAGCCGAAAAAGAATTTAAATCCTGTGGCCTTAAAGCATCGGCACCTTCTTTTATTTCTTCAATCATGCCATCGCGATCTTCGGTTACAGACAGACGTTCAGTCCGAATCATGATTTTTCGTAATTGTTTTTCAATATTATTCTTACTTTTCAATAGGTCTTCTGAGCTATCTGCTATTGAATATAGATATTTCTTGTAATTCAAAAGTTCTTTCTTAAACGATTCGGTCTCCTGGTCAGAACCAAAAAGAAATTTTGTTGTACGGATAAAATCTGTGTAGTGGTCATCTTCCTCTGCTTCATCATAGGTTGTATACATCTTATAAGGAGTGGCTGATAAGAGAATCACCTTAACATTCTTTCCACTAGTATCTTTATAATTAAATAAGGCTTGGGCTAAACTCGCTACCTCATCCTCCCCATCAAGCAAATATTTAAATCTCTGAAATTCATCTAAAATAATAATATCCGGTTCAAGAGCACTCATACAACTCCGTGCTAATATCCTTCTTAAATCCGCAATAAACCCTCTTTGAGCTATGCGGTCTTCGTAAGAGACATTGCATTTCTTCTTATGCCTACCGAAGCGTTGACACAAATCTTTAAAGCGATCTTTTATGTTTGCTTCTGACTCCAGGGCCTTTAAGTACAATTTCATTAGTTCATCGTCTATTTGTTCATCAAAATTGTGGACATACCATTTCCATGAATCCCTATTCACATCGCATTGAAATATATTTTTAGGCCCGGCTATGCCTCCGAACCCCCATCCTTCGCGTAGCATATGATAGATTAAGACTCTTTCATGTACGATACCAGCCTGGGAACGCAGATCAAAGGAGGTCTTTGGAGTAAAAGACACAAAGTTAAGCTTATTGTCTTGTAAATTGTGGATCTTAGTCGGCAAAAGTGTCAAACGTGTAGCATGAGCAAAATCTTTTTCCTGAGTGATATTGAGCCTGTTAATATTCTGGCGAGCTATGTCAGAGTTAGCGCAAACATAGATAACATCAATTCTTTTGATACTATCCCATAAATAGTCAATGGCTTTTGCAATTACTCCCCTTGCCACAAGAGTCTTACCTAAACCAACTTCATCTGCTATCAAAAATCGATCAACCGCATCCGTGTCTTTGTAAAGTCGGTTAAAAACGTAATCTACCGTCTTACGCTGGAAGTCTTTAAGATTGTCTAAAATCTGATTAATAGGAATTTTTGATTGAATAGGGTTCATTTATTAACCGTTTCTTTTTCTTCAATAGCTTCTAAGAATATAGCCCATATAGATTCAAACCCCTCTGGCAAAAGTGCACGTCCTTCTTCAGTCTGGTTTAATTCCTCAATCAATCTTTTGACATGTGTTATTTTTTCGGGATGACGGCTATATGCCCTTACTAGCTCTTCGAATAATGGTAAACCGGCTACATATCCACCATTCCCAACATTCTCGCTGCCTTTGGTTGTTGAAACTATATCTGTTAACTGAAATGACGCCGGATCATCTGATAATAAGAAAAGTAAGTAACGAATAAAGCGGTTTTTATCAGAAATAATAGAGCGTAAGATTAACGAATCTCTCTGTTCTGGTATTCCTTCAATTGGAATATTAAGGACAAAACCTAAAGAAGGCACCTGCACTTTACCTTCACTTGCAGAAAGCCTAAATGCGAAAAACCCTGTTAGGCTCACCAGTGAAATTCTAGGGAAAATCACATTGTTATCTTTAACCAAGCTGCTGATAGGTTTACCGTCATTTTGTTGTAATGTTATAGGATAAAATATAGCGCGTATAACAGCTGAATTTAGCGACAGCTTGCGCGATATTAAAATAGACAAATTAAATGTGCCATCATCGTTAGGTGTAACTTTACCTTTTAGCTCTGCCATAATAATGGCTTTTCTCGTATCCTCCAGAATTTCAGTTAATTTCTTTTTGACCGCATCCTCTGGTGATATTCTATCAGGCCGCTGGTATTTCCTAAGTAAACTTCTAAAGGATGATACTTCCGCTTTTTCGTCAAGCAAACTATTAATCCCAAATTTACTTCTTCTCCCAACAATATCAACCTGAAACTCAATATTGCTACCATCAAATGCCGCACTTGTCGCATTGGCTGAGCCAGAAATTACGCGCGTATACCATCCTTCTTCTGATAAATAGACTTTGGCATGAAGTCCAGATTGATCGGCAAGAATAGTCTTTTCTTCGTCATCGTTAGATTCGATGGCGGGCTTCTCTGCATCCGTGTTCATAATATAAATCTGTGCATTCTTTGCCACCTTTTTAAACACCTGGTCTGAAATAGCATCTAAGCTTTCAGCTCTTGAAATCAACACATTTCCTGAACCATTTTCTGCGAGCAATTCAATCTGTTCAGCAGATAGGAAAGGCGACATTATCAGTAGACGATCTGATTTGCTAAATTTTGATCCTTTTTTGTATCCTTCAATTCCTAAGGGGATAAAAGTAATGTCATCTTCGAATTCTTCTGGAGGTTTAAAACGTACATAAGGCAGCTCTTTAGTTAATATTCTTATATGTTCTTTCATTATTGGGGATAGTTTTGTAACGGCAAGCTTAGGAAGAGTATCTATAAAATCGGCAAGAGGGTGATTGCGCCAAAATGCTTTCTGCCTTTTTTCAAATAAACCTTCAAGTACTAATGAAGTATCCCAAGAATGGTCAAAGGTTAAATTGCGCGATGAACAGATGAATCTATAGTATATCTCTTTGGTAGCTTGATTGACGTACCTTAATACCCAAGTTTTAGGATGAAAAACTCCTCGTTTATTTAGTGGTTGTACTTCAACAACTATCCGTTCCAAGTAGCTATAAAGCAGGCTGTCGTTTCTAGGAACAGAAATTCTTCCCTGTTGACAGAATATACCAAGCTTATTTGAAGTCTGCCGCAAAGCCTCAAGTACACCAATAGGATCTTTAAGAATTTCATCTTTAGAATTTGATTCAAAAAGGACCATTGACAAGGGGACCATTAACAGCGTTAATAAGTCAAGCGAGAATGTCGTAGCTATGCCCCTATCAAGAACAAATCCTTCCGGTGGGCGTAAGTCCTCTAGGTAGATATTACGTGCATAGGGATTAAGAAAGTTATCCATTGATACCTGTCACAATATCTTTTGCCATCTTTTTTGATATATCCCAGCGAAAATCTAATTGACTATCTCCTGCGGCTCCCATCCATGCTTCTAATGCTCTTTGGTTATCCAACCTTGCCCTGCCGCGCTTAAGATCAATTTCTCTGTCCTGAATTAACTGCCTAGCTTCTTTATGTTTACCAAGAACATCTACTTTCCCTGCTTTAAAGACTAAAGACCACCATGTTTCCACAAATGCCTTAGCCGGATTAAAACTTCTGCTACTTAAAACTTCTATTGTATTCAATGCCTTTGCTGACCAAAATTCATTTTGTTTTAGCCATAAACTAATGTCGGTCCACCTTAACGCTATGGCTTTAGACCAATCTTTAATACGCTCTGAATAGCTCTTAATCCATTCTTTATTTTCACGAGCTTCAGAAAGCATAAGATTGTATAAAAGGGCTGCCCCATAGATTGTTTCAGAGAAATTCCGGGCGTGGTTAATTTCTTGCAAAAGACTTTCGGGAAGTTTCTTGATGATAGGATTATTCCAGACAAAATCAGAATCAATGATTTCATTCTGATTAACTAGTATGGCTAATAGAGAATTTGTATGGGTAGTTAAGATACGTTCTTGGAGATAATAGGCTTGTTCTTTTGATAAACCCAGGCTACTTTTTTCAAGAAATTCATTAGGAGCTTCTGGTATTCCTTTATGCCAACTTTTCCATTCTTTCTGCCTTATGTTTTCTTCATCCTCCTCCCTACGGAATTGGCGTTCTTGATGAGAAAAATGGTAAAAATAACGGTGGTACTGTTCTTGAGAACCTTCAAATAAACGAATACCCCATGAAGCGAGTCCAGACCAATATATTACGCTTGGAAGTCGCTGAAGCTCTTCCCGGGCGTCTTTCCCTATAATTCCATCCTGATCTTTCGAGTTACATAGAGCATTTATTAGTTTTATTTCATTTTTTCGAGCCTTTTCAACTATTTCGGGGTACTCTATACCTTTTTTTTCAAGCTCTAGATATATCCAGGGAATAAAAAGCATATATTTTGCTCGGGTTTGGATCGTGCTTGTCCCAGGAAAAAAGAAGTCCGAAAAGGCATCGCGAATAACACCTATGCCTAATTCATCACGAGTGTCTTGCTCATGAAACATGCGGACAACTTCCAGCATCTGCTGTCTGTCATCCTCAGCAAAATCTATCCAACCAAAACGTGAAGCCATAGCTTATTTTTCCTTATCTTGCAATTTTGATACTGAGACGTATTTCCTGACTTCGATTGTAAGAAATTTTTTAATACTGTTTATTATCTTCTTATCCCATCTTTTTTCATTTACAGCTTTTTCTATGGCATAAACATCTAGGTCTGAGACTTCTTCCCATTTGTTGACTTCCCTTAAGATTTTTCCCAATTCTTCGCGTTCCGGACTTCCCTTCGGAGGAGAAGAAATCTTCTGTTTTTCAGTAATCCTCAGCATGTGATCGCTGCCTCGGATTACATCGACCCCCTCTTTTTCTCCATATTTTATTACCGCTTCTTTAACCTTATCAATCTCTTCGTCAATTTTGTCTATTTCAGCCTGATGTTCTTTTTTCTTAGCAGCGAGCTTTGCAAAGGTGTTAACTAGTTTGACTCCGCTATCTTTCAAATACTCGTTTGCAGGCAAAGCTTCTACTTTATAAAGGTGTTTTCTTTTGGGACAAAGGTCTGGATAAACACACCATTCACAGAGACTGCTTTCTTGAGGAAGAAATTCCTCGGTTGACTCAATCTGGTCAATTACACCTATTGTATCCTTTGTTAGCTTATCTAGCTCTTCTTGGCTTCTAGTAGAAACCATTTCCTTATCAAAAACAACGTAGTGCCAGATTAACTGAGCTTTTTTAACATCATTCCAGATATTCTTTATTCCGATGAGATAAAGTGCAAGTTGCCTGTCCTCATCAAGGTGCTCTTGCGAAGGCAGAAAACCGGATGTTTTATAATCATGTATCTCATAAACATCATTTTCTGACTGGACTATTCTATCTACATATCCCCGTAACTTGTATTTACCGTCGCCTTTGAGGTCTATCAAAATCTCTCTTTCTAAGCCCAATATCCTTCCTTGGTTAAACGGATGATACCTCTTATAGTAATCTTCAATGCATTTTTTACCGAGATTATAGTAATCCTCTTTTTTTCTATCTTTTTTTGTAATAACTATAGCATCATGCCATTCCTTGTTCCAATTAGCATCGTAGAGGTCAATTAAGTCTTTTAAAGAATACGCTTTAAACCTAACATCTTTATAGAGTTTTTCCATTACTTCGTGAAATCGTGAACCCAAAAACGCTTCGATACCCTCCTCTTCTCGCTTAATGCCATCAATATAGCTAAACTTATACTGAAGTGGGCACGATTCAAAAGTACTTAGTCTAGAATGAGAGTAAATAGGCATTTCTTTTGCTCCTTAGCCACATTAGCTAGTAATTTTTACTTCTTTACCGCAATGAGGACATTTTGCAATTCCGTTGTCTCTATCAATCCATTCGATTTGTTGGTCTAGATATATAACATCCCCGCAGTGAAGACATAGTTCAGTATTTAACAACTCATCGCCACCTTCTAGAAAGAAATCATTAAGGTCGTCTATCATCTTCACGTGAATAATCAGGAAAAGATTTTCTTTTTACTACTTTTATCTTTCCTATACTTGTCAGCTTCTTGTTTGTATTTCTTTTCAGTTTCCTTAAAAATCCGAATTTCTTCTTCCAAAAAATTCGTTGTTAATGGCCCTTCGTGAAATTCAGCAGAATGAGAATGTCCTTTCTCATAGCGGGATAATTTTTCGAAGTGTTCTACTATGCTATCATTTATTTCTGGATTAAAATAGACTTGAGACAACGAAGTTGCCCTGATTGGTTCTCTCCAGCGTTTAACTACATCATTGAATATGTGTTCTTGAATAAGGTGCTCATATGCTGCGCGTAAGACCCCACAACCTAACTCTAATTTTTCTATCTGAGCATTACCTGTTAATTGCTTTGCTTCAACTAAATATGCTTCGGCCAGCTTTTCAGCTTCTTTTTCATAATAAACATGTGGAAAAACCATCCTATCCACGTATCCCGGGGCACAATCTGAGCCAAGAGAAATAGTACAAGCCTTAAATTGAATCTTATCCGTTCCTAAGTTCGCTGCTTCTTCAGCTAAATGATGAGTAAAGATAACGTCATGCGTGAATATAATGACCTGGCGTTTACATGCCTCTGCAACAAGCCTCTTTGCAATCCTTTCCTTTCTTAGATGATCCATAGAATTAACAGGGTCGTCAAATATGATTCCGATAGGTGACTTATTTAAGGCAACCTCTGTTAAAAAATCTGCCATTGCCACTGCAGTCTGTTCCCCTTCACTCAAAACTTCCGAAGGGACTGGTTGAACAATTTCACCTTGACCGATAGCGAGATTCCTACGAGTTACTGCTTCTGACCCTGTTATATTAATCTTTAACGGAGGATTGTTTAAACCAAGAGCTGCGCATTCCTCTTTAAACTCCTCCATAAACCCTTTTCCTACAAGTTCATTTGCTAAGGATTTTTGTTTCAACGTTACGCGTTGAGGATTAAGATTACGTTTTGGTTCTTGGGCATTATCTATCCATTTTAGATTGAGAATTGCCTCCTCTATAGAAGATAAATTACGACTTAGCTGTTGCCTATCTTTAAGTAACTGAAGCTCTTCTTCCAATTGTTTAATCTGTTTACTAACATCTTGCTTACGTAAAACTTTAATTTCTTTGGCAAGTTTATTACGTAAATCCTTACACAAACCTTGTGGGCTTTCAGGAAATGCCGAAAGCTCTATCCATTTCTCAGACTTTAAATTATTAATAACTGCATCACGAATTGCTTTAACTGAATCAATATAAGTCGTTATACGCTGGACCAACTCAGTATCATAAGCCTCAATTGCACGATAGCTTGAAGCACCTGAGGTAAAGAATCCGAAATCTATATTCTCTAAATCCTTCACGACTCTACGTATTTGTTCAATTCCTTTTCTAACATTATTTTCTGCTTCACTTCGGATAAATGTGTAAAACTTTGAGAGTCTTTCTTTGGCCTCGTTATCAAGAATTTGATGGCACAAAAGACAACGCGGATTTTCTGTATCTACAGGAAATGGCTTACCAGGAAAGGCTTCTGTATTATATTTAATAGCGGCTTCAATAAGACTACGCCATGCCTCTGTACCAATTGGCTGAACAGGTTCTTTACCAAATTGAGCCGCTGAAGCCACCGTAGCTATTTCTCGTAAACTTTTAATATTCTGAAGCATCTTATCACCATTTATATATCCTTCAGATAAAGCCAATGATTTAACACCATCTAATTTTTTGATAATGGCTTTTATATCACGACCGTCAGCTCTTTTCTGCTTTATAAGTTCACTGTGATCTTTTTTGACTAATTCATCAAGTTGGGCTGTTGCTTCTGTGAGTCGTTTCTCTTCATTTGGCTCAAAATTTCCAAATTGCTTCAATGTTGCTAAATCCGTATCCTTACTTATATTATTCAGCAAAACAGCAACCCGAGAAGAACTGTTATCTATTCGAAACTTTGTGATATCTGGTTTACGTTTCACAATCTCAGCCTCTAATAATTCCTTGACTTTTGCTATTACATCGACTAACCCTTGAAATATATCGAATCCATATGGGTTAACCATAAAATCATTTTTTGAATCCATACAAACTCTTATACAGGAGGTATCAAATACAGCAAAATTATCTCTAAGTTGTGGGCAAGGTGTTCCTTGACAAAACGAAACAGACGAATTATCAGAAAAGACAAAGGTGCTCGATGCTTTCTGACGTTGGGAAGTAGGGAGATTTACATTCCCATGGATTGTGGTATAAGGTGATCTTGTAAAACAGGCTGATTTTAGTATGCGGGCGTAACCAGATTTTCCTGAACCATTGGGCCCATAAATTACGGTTAGACTAGGCCCACAATAAAGTATTTGACCTTCAGTAATTGCATTGACTCCCTTAACATCTTTTATCTGTGATAATAAGAGTGTCTGTAATTGTTGAGTTGGCTGCGGTATAGCAGAATGATTTAAATCATAACTCACTCGTGTTTCTGGCTGCTGCGATAACCCTTTATCAATTTTAAATTCTTCATAGATAGATGCTATGTCTTGCTCATCGACAACACCTTTTTGTAATAGCCTCAACAGAGCCAGACGTTGCCAATTTTCTAGCTCTTGGCTCCACTCACGTAGTTTTTCAAATATGTTAAAAGAATCCGCTTCACTCATGATTTAATAATAGCTCCCCTTTAACCTTTCAGCTTATTAATCTTATCAATAACATCTTTAATCCGCGACAAATCGGATGCTTTAAGTTCAACAATTTTCCATGGGGGATTACCATTTCTTAATTTATCCCTAATAAACCAATCTCTTCTTAAATTCTGTCCAATATGAAAAGCAGCACCGTCAACATATATTGCTATTAGCTTCTCGGGAATTGCAAAATCGGCTATTGATATAGGTGGCTCCGTATCCGAAGACGCAACCGAAACCTGTTTTTCTACTTTGAGTCCATTTTGCTCAAATAACTTAAGGAATCTCAACTCGAGTGGTGAACCGACTCCTGCGGCGTAGGCTTCAAGCCACGGAGAAGGATCGTCTAAATCTCCTCTTTCAAGAGAACGTTGCTGTGGAACATCGCTATACAAGGCCTCGAGATCAGCGATAATCCTTGGCCATTTTAAATGTTCGTGGTGTCTTTGATTTTGATAAGACTTAAGGCAGCGATAACAAGCTGTCTCGCAATCCTTATGCTGTAAATACTCTTCAGCGTCTTTTGCAATCTTATCAAATTCTTGAGCTATTTTTGGAAGATATCCACTCCCTCCAATGTTAGGGTCAATAAACGTCAGTGCAACCTGATTATACATTACCTCATTTAATTTTACTTTCCATGAACCTTCCAGAATAAACTCAATCTCACTGCCATCGAGTGAATATCTATGCCTCATTCCTGTTCTTAAGGCGTATCCGAGAGAATATCCCCATTCCATTATTGCTTGTTCTGAAATCTTATCGGGGACCGGCACTATTAATCTTAAAACTTCAACTCTAGTCTCGGTGTGAATTGCTATTGGATTATCTGGTATCCCTCGCCTCTCACATCTTGTCGCATGGTTAAATTGATCCTGCGCTCCGCCTTGCTGAGTCCTCCTTCTTCCTCGTGCATTATTCCGTTCTGGAATCTGTGGCGTGAGAATATGCCCACACGAAGGACACAAGATGAAACCTTTGGCTTCTGTATGGAGTAATGGTATTCCTCGCTCCCTATCCGTCTCTTTCGGGCGATTCCCTTCATTCAACCATACAACTTTTTCTCCGTGGCTCAAACGCAATCCCCAGCCAGGTCCTACAACCCATCTGCCAATAACTCGGCCATCCCACTGAGGATAGCCGATTACAAGGCTACGAGTAGCAAACCTTTCTTCTTCATCCAAAACAGGTGCCTCATCCCTACGTGCTACGAATCCTGCATATTCAACGGAATTAATAGGCTTTCTTACTGAAACATCTTTGCAACGAGGGCATGAAGGCTGTCCCGCATCAAAACGTAGTCCGCACTTTAAGCATAGTCCATAAGGCCACCCCTGCTCAGCTCCGTAAGGATTCCAGGGAGAAGAAGTATCAAGACCTGTGACCTTCCATCTTTGAGCCCTCGCATAAACTTGCGCATCAGGCTGATATTGAGCTATACCAAATCTTCTATCTACTGAGACTAAATCTTCTTCGTGCATCTCTCCCCGCAATCTTAGGCTTGATGGTTGATCAGGGAATTCATATCCCGGCAGAATCCCAAATTCAGCAAATCTACGCAGAGGATATCCAGATGATCTATCGTCTGCCTCTATCCCAGCTCGTGCTCCGACTGTTGGGATTCCTAAAATACGAGCAACCAAATCACCTGCTCTTTGCCCAGCACGCGCACCCTGAAGCCCCCGATAATACGATTCAAGGGCAATACGCAATTCTTTTACTTGCCGGCTCGTGCGGTTAAATACATCAGTTGATTTCTCCGATAGATTAAATAAAACAGCCTTCAATTCTTCATCGGTCACTCCCGCAATAGGCAAAATATCCTCTCCCCACGCACCTTTCGCAAGTTCCAATGCATAATCTATCTTTGATTGAATGGCTTTAAGAAGAGCTTCGACTTTATCATTTTTTATCTCTCCCATAGCATCTATATATTCAACCATCCTCCCAGATAGACCTGGGTCAGCCGCACCAAAAACAATTGCGTTTAAGTGCCTAAACAAGATATCCTTGTTCCCTAAAGACAGTTGTGGAACTATCACTTCACCAGCGATCATTTCTTCTGGATGTTCATAAAAATATTGATCGTGCGGTGTATTTCTTACATAACCAAGCACTAAACCAATTCGTTGCCGCCTACCAGCTCTCCCACCGCGTTGCGCATAATTATCCGGGCGAGGCGGAATATTGCGCATTAAAATAGCGTCAAGGCCGCCGACATCAATACCCATCTCCAAGGTTGGAGAACACGCTAAAATATTCAATTTGCTCACATCTGAACTTGCCTTAAATTCATCCTCGGATTTAATACGTTCATCATTTGATACTTGTGCTGTATGTTCTTTGGCTTCTAATGTTGGGAGCGAACCTATCTTAATCCGCCTTACATAACGAGACTGACTAACTTCTTGATCCGTAAAAGGCACTAAGACACCATGACAAAAAGGGCATGGAAAGCCTTTACGAGCAGAATTAATAATTACACCACAGACACTGCATTTATATCGGCTTTGCTCTTGCGCAAGTTTAAGACGTACGCATTCGGCATTAACTTGTATCAATTTTGCTGAATCCCTATAACCAAAAAGTTCAGATGCGATAATGAAACTCCCGCGCTTCAAGAATTCTAATATATTGATCAATAGTTCTTCTTTAGGATCAGCGCCGCCAAATCTATCCATCAAATGCTCAAATAACCTCTGTATTGCAGGTCCCTTACCGCCAGCATTTGGTTTACGCCATGGATTATGTACCTTAATACCTTCAGGAAGAGAATGTTGATCGACATATCCAATTGGCCTGCCTGAGCTATCTGCTGCAAATCCCTTAGGATGCTTTATATTCCTCTCCCAATTGGCAGAATTGAAATATTCGGGATATCGTTGATTGGAAGGATGATATTTAATCATCTCCCTATTCAAACAAGCCAATGTGCGCATTTTATCCAAAATACATTTACACAGATACAGAAACTCCTCTTCGCCAATCCTCAACTCTTCAACCAAATCTTTTCCTACCGTCTTAATATATTCATCTAACTGGTGATATACAACTTCAGCCATGCCTAAATTAAACACCGTAGCGCGGAACCCTGCATTTACCGCTAATTCATCCAATAAAGGAGCTTCCTCATAAGCCTGCATACGTTTTCTGGCCTCTTCTGGTATCCAGCGGGAATCGCCTTCGGGGATATAAGGATTATCGCTGTTTCTTACACCCAATTCGGTCAACAATTCTACCATTCTTTGAATAGATAAAGGCCCTTCCTTTTCAAGCAGAGAAATAACACGCCGTCTCAGGCGGTCATAACGGCTGGCAAAGCGGATAAAACGCGCTTGATGAGCTGCATCCTGCCGAGAATCGCTAAAAATAAGGACTCTTTCTTTTTTATCTCTGCCGGCTTCATCCTTATGCGCTTCTTCAAGCGCCTCAATAGTCGCCTCACTCAATACTTTTAATGCCGCAGATGTCCCCAAAGCAACCGAGGAAACAACATTTCTGCTCCCTGCTGTATTACCACAACAAAGGCATCTATTACGGGCAGGCACTAAGACTATTTTAAGCGGGTATAGTTTTTGGTCAGCGCTGAAAGTAAGACTACGAGGATCTAATGAACCGGACAAAATATCTCTCCCTTTCATAGTTCCGATAATACGCCGGTTAATTCTCTCTGTAGTGTCTTCGGGTGCTTCATTTTCGTCTTCTTCATCATGGAGCTCGCCGAACCTTTCCGGCTGATAAAGCATCCATTCTAAACTTTCCGTTTTATCATTGCTTGGCCTAAGCTCTTGAGCCTCATCTGTTCCAATAAATCGCAGATAATCCGCCCCGCAAAAACGGCACAAATATAGTGGCGCGGTAACATGGCCGCATTCGCACCGCTCTTCGCCTCGTGGATATAGTTTCCCGCATTCTGGGTTAATACACCGATAGAATTGCCATCCACCACGCATAAATTGATGCGCTTTAAGACGTAAATTTGTAGGGGCTGATTCTGGTAACACTGCTCCCAAAAGCAAAGCCGACGCTACTTCTTTCTTAATATTCTCCAATGACCAGTTCTTGCGTTCAGGCACGGTTTCTGCAATTTTCTGAACAAGCTGTGAAATTGACATAGGCTTTTTAATCAACCAAGCATTAAGGTCCCAAATAATGCGACAGTCCTTCACGGCAGAATCTAAATCAGCTGATGGATTAATACCTGCTAATTTACATATTGCCTTTCTTATTGATTCATTATCAGAAAGATTAACTACCTCTAATTCATAGGATGCTGTAGAATACTTTGCCTCGGTAGGGATGGCAATTTCCTGCAATTCTTCTCCCAACACTTTTATCGAGTCTTGTTTAAAACCAGACACCTTGGAAAAGAATTCTTGAATTTCCGTATCTCTTTTCTTTAGCCACTCTGTTCTCGATAACCCTTCTTCACTTTCACTCTTAATGGTTGCTGATGTGCCTATAGCTAATAGCTCAGGGAATCTACGTTTCAGCAAAGCTCCTTCCTGAGAAGTTCCCCAATCTTGGTGTGCCTGTCTTAAGTGTGCTTTAAGACGCCTTACCAAAAGCGCAATATTAGTACCTAATGCTCCCCGGTAAGTATGAACCTCATCCAAAACTAAGAATCTACAGCGGTGATTGGCGAAAATATCCTCCCTGTCAGCAGGACGCACTAATAAATACTCAAGCATCATATAATTGGTGAGAAGAATATGAGGAGGATTCTTACGTAAATCTTCTCTCTGTGCCTGTGTTGTCCCCCGGTCATATTTGGCGACTTTTACTGAGCCTTTAAAACCCGCGGCTTCCAAATATTCTTCGATACGCTCTAACTGGTCATTTGCCAAGGCATTCATTGGATAAAGCAGAATTGCCGTAAGGCCAGCTTTCTTAAAACTAATCGCATCTTGAATCGCATTTTGTATAACCGGCAAAAGAAAACATTCGGTTTTACCGCTACCAGTTCCGGTGGTTACCACTAAAGGCGAAGCTTTATCGCTCAACAAATGCTCAATTGATAATGATTGGTGCAAATAGGCGCTATCGGTGTGCGCGCGGCTTACCAATGCCTGAGCCAATTTCTTTTCAATAGGCAACTCAATCCAACGCTTACCTTCCTTAAAAGGCCTATGCGCCTGAAAAAATGGCTCCTGCGCGAGAAATCCTGGCTTTTCCAACTCGCGCTCCAATGCTTCTTTTAATTGTGGATCCTTTGCACGAAATTCCGTAAGCAGAAAGTCCCGATATTCATCAATAATTTGGTTTAATGCTTTTATAGGATGAAGACTCATTTTTCACCTCGAGTTAATTTATCAATTTCATTTAATATTTCTTCCATCAGGGGAGTAATAACGCCTACCCTTTTACAATTTTTTATATAAGTTATTCCACCTCTATCCTTCTGGGCTTTCTTCTCGCTCTTTGCTGCTAACTCCGCTATCTCCTGAGGAAGCTTTCCTTTCAAATCAGGATAGGTATCGCCGCAATATGCCTCTACAATTCTATTATTTTCGAGTGAAACTTTACATCTTCTGATTTTGCCTTCACGCTTGATTAAATAAGCGATGGCTGATTTAGGCTCTTTAACAACTCTCCAACATTTCCCCTTAGTTACTCTTTTTGTCCCATCAAAACACAGAGTAGGAGCACCGCCTCTTGTTTTGCTCGTGTGCCAGAATTCTATTCCTTTTTTTATAACTCCATCTATGGGTGGTTCACAGAAATTTGCCAAACTTTTTCCTTTATATTCTGGCTCAAAAATTAACGAACCATATCCAAAAATCCAAATTTCATTACTCATATTCATACCCGTTTACGGCGTCTTCCTTTTCGCGGAGTTTCCACTTCTCCAAATAGATTTATCTGACCGCTTTCTGTCTTAGGCAAAGATAATTCAATAACCGGCTTTGGCAGATTTTCATTCAAAGGGATATCCCAATACGGATCGTATTTCTTGGTGAAGGCGCCTAATCCAATTTCTTTTAACTCATCAAACTTGGCGAGGCAAATTCCGGTGTAAGGGTTAGGCCCGCTCGCGCGGTCAAAAGAATGTAGAATATGCTCATATTGCTCTCGATTTAAGCCATAGGCATCAGCTACCACCGCATCAATGGCGCTGCGCACTTCCCAGCATTCCTCATCTGTTGCCAACACAGGCCAAGTAAATGGCTTTTTATCTTCCTCACGCCAGTTGTCACCGAGTTGTTCAATCCATAACATTTTATAAATATCACCTACTGAACTTAATCTTAAAGCGGCATGCGCTAAAAAAATGTTTTTATCCTTACCGATGCAGAAAGGGATGCTTTCAAATATAAATTTATTTATAGCACCTTCTGTTTTTTGTTGCAGAAAATAATCCAGGGGAAACGAATTTAATACCCCGATGGTTACAAGTATAATAAAATTCTGCCTTCTATGTGGCTCTAATTCAATCTGGCCATTCAGGCATATAGTTCCTGGAGGAATTAATGCACAGATCATTTTACGATTTGTAAACCCAGCCATATTCCTCATAATAATTCGATAATAAACACACCTCTCCAACCATAGCTTCCTATCTTTTATCCGATCCCAAGGAACAACATAGTTAGCAGGCAATTCCCACAACGGGTCATATTGATCGAAGTTTCCGTTCTGATATGGAACCAATCCTTTCTCGAAATTAATGTCATTGATTAAGGTTGTTCGGGTATCAAAACTCATTCTCAATAGCCTGCTTGCATCATCGGTTTTATGCATTTCTCTGCCAAAAATTACACCCTTATCATATAAAACTTCCCCCAAAAGCTTATGCGAATCATAGGCCTTTAAAGCAATTTCTAAATCAACTTTGGTTTTGAACTGAGGAACAGCTAAATATGAACCGCCTATTTTTTGTATAATTTTACGCGTATAGATTAACTGATTCGGCCGTGGAGTCGGCAGGAATAGCCATGTCTCATCTTCGACATCACAGACTATTTCAATTTGAATATTTTCTGAAACGCTATGCTCTACGACTACCAAACAAAATGTTTTATTCTGGCCAATATCAAAAAGCTTTTTTCTATTATTAAATGTAAAACATATCAACATATCGTTAAGTTCTATAAATAATTTTCGAACACTGGAAGCTCCTTCATTAATTAAAAAACCATCTGGTAAAACTAATCCAAGCCTACTTTTTTCCCTTATCAATTGAATTGACCGCTCTGAAAACAATCGAAACAAATCAACATCGCCCCTATTACTTCCTATCAGAGAAATTTGAAATGAAAATATAGCCCCAACAATTTTCTCTAACTGAGAATCAGCTTTTTGTAGATCTGTCCAAGTTTTATTTATAAGAATATTTGCACGTAACTTTTTTTCAATTTTGTCACGCTCTACTCGAGTCTTAGTTTCCAGTATATTTAGATCAAAACCGGCAAAAAACTCTTTTGCAAATACTGATACTTTGTCCCACGGCGGATTACCCAATACCACGTCAAAGCCTTTTTTATGGAAGCCTCCTTCTATCAATTCAAAAAACACCTCTGGAAAAGCCAAATCATACGGTAACGCAGGAATTATTTTCCCTTCTTCAATTCTTTTTAACACACCCTGCCAAGAAAGATTCCCTTCATCAATACCAAATCCCTTCGTTATCATATTCAATAGCGTTCTGGAATCAATGGAATCCGGCAGTTTACCGGTCTCGGAAACTATGCGCGCCAGCTTGCCATACTCAAAATCACCTTCGCCAACAGCGCCCAACATCACACCGCCAGTCCATGCCGCGGCTAAAATCTTAAAAGGTAAAAGTGTTTCCTCAAGTCTCTTTTTTGCTCTTTCTTTATTGGTTATATCCGATAAATCAATGCCTACGCTTTTTTCAAGTTCTTTAACTTCTACTAATGCTCGGCTTAAAGTTTGCGTTAGCTTCTGCATTAAATTTTTATTGAAAAGGTTATCTAGCGGTTCTTGAGACCCGGGGTGTTTAAGAAGGTGTTCAAAAAATGGTCCCGTTATAGAATCACCTACGACTAACCGGTGATCCAAGAAAGTCAAGGGATAACCCTCAGATTGTGACTCAAGCCATAAGGAGAGTTTTGCTAATTCTACGGCGAGAACATTTTTGTCCACTCCATACAAACAGTGTACAGCCACAAGCCGTTTACAAAGCGCTTCGGCTTTTTTCTGGGATAGGCCAGAAGTTTCACCACCAGGTGCCGAGCTGGGTAGATATTTAAGAATTTCATCTTGCGGATCAGGAATTTCAATAATACGATTTCTCCACACATCCGCATGTTCGTTAAGTTCTATCTTTTTTTGGACATCTTGTTCCTTATCAATCTTATTTTCAAACTCAAGTCCCCTCTCATCACAAAGACGGCAGGCTTCATAGAGTTTTTCGGCCATAAAACGGCAGGCTTCAACTAAAAAGTGCCCACTCCCCATTGCTGGATCAAGAACTTTAATCTGTAAGATTTTATTCGGATAGGGATTATCTTTAGGGGAGCACTCTTCAATCTTAGGCCCGAGCGTCTCCTGAACTAAAAAGCGCACAAAACTGTGAGGCGTGTAGTAACTTCCGGTTGATTTCCTGCCTAAACCAACGCGAAGGTAAAACTGGCCTGGATGAATTTCTTCAATCCATTGAATTTTTGTAGATTTATTATTCTCCTCTTCGCTTTCGGCCTCTTCTTCAGAATCCTCCTCCGTTTCAGTAATTGTATTCTGTCGATATTTCTCGCCTTGAGAATAGGGAACAACTACTTCTAACTTTGAACGTTTGAGCCGACACATCTTTTCTTGGGCAATCCCTGGCTCAAGTTCTAGAAGCGCCTCATAAACTCTGCCTAAATCTTCGATATCCAAGGCGCCGTAGTGAATACGCTGGCGTGATGTAGGCCCACCCCGTCTTTCTGAAAGCGTCCAGAGTAATTTATCTAAAAGCATTGCGCAGGCCTTTTCTGGCCAGTGCAATTTTGAAAGAAGCGGTGTAGAATTTTCTCCAAACAATGCTCCTCCCAAGGGTGTAATATTGAGCTCTGTGGATTTTATACCTTGCGCAAACATTTTAAATATCGTGCGCAACCCCCCATCAAGAAGATTCCCTGTTTCTTGACCTTCGTCAATGAGATTACGAACAAAAAAAGATAAGCTTACAGTTGGCGAATAAGTTCTTCTCCAAATACTAGAGCCAGTAAAACCAAATGACTTTGCCGGGTCATCACTTGCTTCACCCTTAAGGACAAAAAGCAGACGATAAACAAGTATTAATCCTTCGTGCCAAAGCTCTTTAGCAAGTATGGCTTTATCAGTATAGGCATCAAGAATTGCTTTATTCTTGGGATCATGCAGTATGTGCTGGATAAAATGTTCAATTGCCTGACGCGCCTGTATTCTAAGTTCTTTAGTAACTGTTGCCTGCTTAAGGCGTGCTTTATCTATGATGTCTGGTAATACTTCTATTCCCTTCGGCGAACAGATAGCAAGCAAAAACCTGAAGCTATCAGGAACCTCGCGGGAATTCTTCCAATCAGGGTCAACTGAAATGCAGACTTGAGAATCTGGCCTCGCTGAGTCTGAAATAAGTATACGTAATTCTTGGCCGTCACTAAGAATACCTACTCTTTCCTGCGCAGCTAAAAGAACACGTTGGGCAATACGTACATGGCTGAAACGATAAGCATATCCTCTTTTATAGGGTGCTTCCAAATCTACGCCCGAAGCTACAGTCCAGACGCGAAGTTTTGATTTCTTATCCAAGGTCTCTATCAAGAAACCAGCATCTTCATCGCCCTCTCGTGTGAGTATTTTTTCTGAATCAGCAATTGCGGAATATCCCAATAATCCCAAAAGCGGCTCTATTATGTAATTCCTGACTCGGATAGGCCCGCTATTGACACCCAAATCCCGGATTTTTCTGCGATAACCATCCCATGACTCTTGCAATTTCCTGCCTTCTTCACCAGTGGCTTTAATAAGAAGCCCGCTTTGATTTAACACTTTTTCTAAATCAAATTTCACAAAGGGCTCAGGAAACGCAGGGCCGATAAATTTTATTGAAGATAAATCAAGTGCCATGTTTTTTCTCTTTTGGAACCACCATTAGTATCCCTAATGGCCTAATCGTGGTGCGTTCAAAAGCTAATAACTCATTGATATTCTTCATCCTGTCTTGGTACAGGCGAAGAAGGGTTTCAGCCTCAGAACATTTTGACCGTAGATTCCGTTTATCCTTGGCAAAAGCAGAAATTCGTTCGATAGGGTTCGTGAATTTTGACCAAGAAGGGGTCTCCGGCTTAACTTGTGGATCAAATAAGGTATATTGAACTGCCTCTTGTGCAGTGCCAGTCATTTCTTTAACACGTGAGGTAAACCAGTCATCAATTCTATTTTTCTCTGATTCTAATTCTTCTTTCTTATCAGTGATAAATTTTTCAAATATCGGAATAAAAGTATCATTAGCGAGCTTTAGCGCCTTCTCTTTTGCTTGTGATCCCCATGTTTGGAACTGTTTCTTCCAAGCATCTTTTGGATTTATTGCTTTATCTGGTTTAATGAATCTATTCCATTCCGTAGCTGAAGAATATTTCTCAATATTGCCCTTCTGGTCAATTTTTACCGCTATTACCTTCTCAAAAAGCTTATATCTCTTTGTAATTACCGAACCTAAGAAAGTAAATATTAGTGCTGGCGTATCATTTTGATCACATACTGCCGTAGCACGATGATCTTGTAAAACATTGCCAAAAGTTATATTTCTTACTCTATCCAGCGCTCTCTTTACCAATGGATGAGAGCGGCCCAAAAATCCAACTGAGTTTCCGTGGCTATCCTGAAAAACATCGATATCTGTTGTTAATCTTATTGTTCGCGTTTTATCATCATAACCAGGCAAGCCGCCTAGGCTATAATCCCATTCCGAAGATAAAGTAATTTCAAATATGCCCTTTTCCTCCTTCACGGTGCCTCCATCCAACAATACGGCATCGCAAACAAAGTTAAGTAAATCAACATTACTAAGACGCTGACCCTCATTATGTGCTTCCACTGCCTCTTGAATTAATTCTGCTTCAGCGTTTACGCCGCTTTCACCGATCCAAACATTATCTTTGGCAATTTTTTCAAAACCTTTAAAACTACGGTCTACTTCTTCAAGAAGCTCTTTAACAGCCGGTTCTGCTAAAGTATCATCTTCTGGATTATGAAAGTTAAACTTAGGTCCTTCTACTTTAAACAGCTTTACGTCATCATCCATGATTCCTTTTAAGAGCCGTTCGCAGGACGCATCGGTAGTGCAGCTAATACCCAACGTGTTAGGGACAAATGTAAGTTTGGATCTCTGTCGTTCATACTTGGCAATCAAACGCAATAAAATCCTATCTTCAAAGGTGTCTTTTAAGAAAAGATAGCGCACAATCGGGTCTTTTTTTTGCCCGTATCTATCAATTCTTCCATTTCTTTGCTCTAGTCGATTTGGATTAAAGGGAAGCTCGACATGAATAAGATTGTGGCATTTCTGATGTAAGTTAAGTCCTTCTGCAGCGGCATCAGTGCTTACCAAAATGATGTTATCGTTACGACGAAAAGCCTCTGTTATCTGTTTTCGCTCCGAATCAGTGCTTCCTCCTGACAGGACAACGACTTTGCCAACCTTTTGTTTTGCTAACTCTTCGATTATTACTTTCTGGCTATCCGTATACTCGGTATAAATCAATATGTTTGCATTAGCTTCTTTTGCCCTTATTTCTTTTATCTGCACAACAATTGCTTCAATTTTAGGATCAGAACTTACCGCTCTTTCTGCGGATAAAATAAGTTGCTTGATTCCTTCTTGGATATTTTCAGTCCAATCAATCTTGCGAGTGCCTTTGCGTATTTGTTTTTGAATCGTTGCTAATTGCTCGGCTATGTCCTCGGCGACTAAATCTTGCTCATCTTTTTCCTCCTCAAAACTAACTGTTCCGAACTGTGTTAATTTTTTATGATAATCACGCAATGCCTTAATACGCTCTTTGCGCCGTTCCTGATTTTCGGATGTTTCAACAATGAACTGATCAAGCCTATCCCTAATAACTTTTAGAGTTTCTAAACAAGCGTAGGCAGTTGAAGCGGATCTTTTAAGTAATGCAATAAAAGCAAGCACGTCACTGTATCTGCGGGCTCTAAATGCGGATCTCAACTCCGGAGCTATGAATTCCAATAAGGCCTTCTGGAAATCAATATACGATTGATGTTTTTCTCTCTGGGCAATAACAGGAATCGGGATAACTTGGCGTTCTTTGAATTTAGGCTCGCCGGTGGCTGGGTCCTTAATATGCTTTTTTAATCTACGGACAACATAAGGTTTATATTTCTCCCCTCTAAGCGCGCCTTTGCCATCTACGAGTGACATGTCTAAAAGTTCAAGCAAAGAAGCGAAAGACCGGTCATTACCGTTGTGTGGTGTGGCTGTAAGCAGTAATAGCACATCGCAACGCGTAGCCAGAACTTGCGCTAAATTACGGCGCAAGGAATCATCATAATCCTGGCTAACTCCCAAATCTACACAATGATGCACTTCATCGATGATAATAATGTCGTAAGTGGTTCGTTCAATCTGCTCAAGGACTTTTTCTTGTTTAAGGAAATCTATGGAAACCAAGCCTAAAGGAATTTGGTCAAAAGGATTTGCCCCTAATTCACTTTTTCTCTTAACATCTTCAATGAACGCTCGGTCAACAACATCAACCCTAATGCCAAACCTTTCCAGAAGTTCTGTTTTCCATTGATCAAGCAATGGACCTGCTGGAGTTACAATTAAAACCCGATGAGCTAACCGTCTTGCCATAAGCTCAGTAACAATAAACGCTGCCTGTATAGTTTTTCCTAATCCTACATCATCACAGAGAAGAAGCCTTGGCCGGGTCATTTTAAGAGCCCGCATCAAAGGTACAATTTGATATGGTTCAATTTGAAGACGTCCAGGCTGGATTGAAACAAGAGCACTGCTGCCTAAATCTTGCTCAAGTAAATAGGCTTGATGGTAAACAAGCCAGTTCTTTAATGGTCCTGCTTTTTCTGGATTAATATTTACTTCTAAAGGCGTGACTTCTTCAAGTGGGGTGAGCAGATCAATTTCTTTGCCTCTAACTACTCCTTCAAGACCTCTAAGACGGCATAAGGTCTGTTCTCCTAAAGGTTGGATATCTACAACTTCCCATCTCAGGCCTCGACTTTTTACTTCTATTCCAACAGATAATTCTCCCACTAACGCTCCTTTTTGTTATTCATTAGGGCCAAAATTTCTTCCTTATTAAACCGCCATTGCCCTCCGAACTTAAAACAAGGAATCTTCCCTTCCCTGCAAAGCCTACGGACCGTGTAGGGATGGAGCTTTAGGGCTTCTGCGACTTCTTCAACTGTATATGACTCGATAACTTTATCCATATTCAGAATTGTTACATTTTGTTACATATTATAATGCAAAAACCTCTCCCATTCAACTTAAAAGTTATAGACAGGTAACTACTCTATCGCGAAACTGGCATTCACAACAGCCATAACCTTCTTTTCAATAGATGATGTATCATTTTCTCCATACCACGAAACATCGGTAGAGGTCACTGGCATTATTTGAAAAACACCCATTTTCGCAGAGCGCATAAATCCGATCTTATTGCCTGTTGATTTTGCCATACTGATTGCCCGTTGTTTTGCGTCTTCTGTGGCCTTGGCAAGCATTTCGACTTTAAGTTCCGCGAGTTTTGTATAGAAGTACTCGGGAGCTTGGGATATAAACTGGATATCCTGAATAATAAGCTCTGTTGATTGACGAGATACGTTATCTATTTTCTGAACATCGTAAGACTTGACTTCTATACCTTGAGATAAAAGATACGCTTCTATTTCGTTAGTATCGTTTCCTTTCTCGTTCTTTTTGTAAAGTACCTTCGTATTTACCTGAGAAATCACTAGCTCTTCTTCCTTAACAGCTTTTGAGGTTAAATATTCTTTTACCTTTTTAAGATCCTCCTGAAGCATTGCGTAGGCAGCTTTAAGCTCAGGAGCCCTTCTTGAAAACTCTCCCTTCCAAACAATATAGTCTGACACAATTTTCTTCTCAGCAGAACCGGTAACAGCAATAACCTCATTTGAAAACTTCTTAATCTTAAGCAGTCCTTGCGACAGAATCACTGTGGACGCTATCGTTGCAATAACAAAACAAACCCCCAGTATAATTATCTGGGTACTCCGTAATACTTTTAAGCCTTCCATGTTAAAACCTCCCCGGTCTGATATGTTCACCTAAATCTTATTGGCTATCGGGCATAGAACAAATCTCTATATTCACCTCCTTACCTGTTTATCCCCTGGAAGCCGAAAAATCTAAAATTTCTCCATCATTAAGAATCCTGACATTTGAAAAAATCATCGGAAAACTATTCGTTTCAAAAGTATGAATTGGAATTAGCATATTGGGAGCAACTGCCGACGCAAAAGCTTTTAGGTCCTCTATCCTGGCATGCCCACTCGTATGAATATATTCGAGAACTAAACCATTCTCTTTGCATAACACCTTAAATTCATTTGTTAGATATCCTTCCCACATAGAATATGCGATTCTCCCTCCAGAAATACCCTTAATTCCTTTTAAAATCAAAGGGAAAACAGAGTTGTCTCTGGCAAGCATAAGAATTCGGTTTTTCTTCATGCTTATTTCGGGAAGTTCAATCTTCCTTTTGTTATATTTATAGAGCAAATCTTTATGGCCTGCCTGTTCAAGCGCCTTTGCGTGGGTATGAATGAATTTAACTCTAATATTTTTCCAGTTATACTGAGGGATGTGTTCAGATACTTGCTTCAGCTTATCCAGAATATATGCAGTATAGAGATCAATGACAAAAATGGAATCTGTTTTAAGACATGCTCTATATGCAGAGACGATCCTGTCAATGTTCTGGGATGAGGTAAACAAAAATGTAATGTTCTCTCTCTTCTTCAAAATCTGAGCGAGGCGTTTCTCAACCTCATCTTCAGCTTCAAATTGAGCATCTTCTCTGCCGAGTGATGAACCTTCCATAAGCAAACAATCGATGTCTCTTGGTGGGCTCTTAATCATCTGCTTGAATAGTTTTGCTTTTCTCCCATGAGCCCTAAAATCTCCTGAATAAAATAACCTTTTACCTTCTGCTTCAATCAAAAAGGCCAGGGCGTCAAAGGCAGAATGATCAACAAGAAACGGCGTAATAGTAAATTTGCCTATGTTGAATTGTCTTTTATGCTCAATATCCAGTGTATTCAGTTTGCCGACTTTGGTAGGAACAAAAATATTAGATACTTCTATAAGAATTTCGGCGCCCTTGCTTAAATAAATCGGTATCTCGGGATTTACATATTGCAAAAAACCGTAATGGTCGAGATGGGAATGAGAAATCAAGATTCCATCTATGTTTTTTCTCTCATCTTTATAAAGACCTTTTATATCAGGAAGGATACTCTGCGTTTTGAGCTCGTGGATTGTTTTACCTTTGAGCTGATTAATATCAAATGGTTTCTGTCCATTAGAAACTAAAGGTATACCAAAATCTATCAAAATTCTATTGTTGGAAGTCCTTAATTCAACACAACTTCCACCAATTTCATGGGTACCGCGATGGATTGTTAAATTCATAATTTTTTAAATGTATCTGCGCCTGCTATCTGTATTTCTAGAGTTTTTATAAGCTGATTTAAATGCGGTCTATTGGTTAAATCCATTGCCTCATAATAAGCCTGAGTCGTCTTACCTAACAAAACGGCCTTTTTAATACGGTCAATAGACAGCCCCTTATGTTTATTCGAAAAATCGCCTATTAATTTATCTTTATCAAGCTCATGATAGTATGTAGCTATTTCTAATGCTGCTCTTAAAAGGGTTTCTTGATTATCACCGTATTTTAATTCAATCAAATATAAAACGCCTGAATTGTCTATTGACACCAAATCGATTTTCCCAACTGCATCTTCCTGACTATCTTTTAGAGGAATTTGACATTCTATTACCCTTCCCAAAAAACCAATTTTTTTTCTTTCGTTAAATAACTTTTTAGCAAAATTTTCCTCAAGGCGGGTAGTATTTCTAATAGGGATGGTATCCGGATGCGCGTGGTAACTTTTTGTTCTTGAGATCTTTTTAATACTTTGTTCCATAAGTTTTTCAATTCCAAGTTCCAATAATCTTTTCGATATTATTTCGCTATAAAATATATCTTTAGTTTTACCAGTATAATTAATAATTGTATGGCGATAAAGATTTTGGCTGCAAGCAACTTCCCTATTAACAATATCAATTATTTCTTCTTCAGAATATTTTTTGCCCATATTCAGGGACCTTCAATAATCTTTATATTGGTCTGATTTTTTCTTATAGGCCATTTTCTTAGTCTTGATTCAAAGTTGTTAGAGTTTTTAGGGTAAACCTTTTATTTCTCTTGGCTCTATCATACTTTGGCTCTATTGCTATAGCCCTACTAAAGCAAGTAAGCGCTGCTTTATATTCTTCAAGAGCAAATAAGGCAGCTCCTTTTTCGTTCCAGAGATCAGGATCCCTTGGCTGCATCTTAATTGCCCGATTGCAACAAACAATCTCTTCTTGGTATCTATTAAGACACCCCAAAGTATATCCTTTATTAAACCAAGCATCGAAATCTTGTGGATTAATTTTAATTGCTTTGTCATAACATGTAATTGCTGCCCTATATTTTCCAAGAGCAAGTAAGGTATTTCCCTTATTAAACCAAGCAGTAGAATACCTTGGAGCCATTTTTATTGCTGAATCATAACAAGCTAGCGCTTCTTTATAATTGCCGATACGCCTTAAATATTTACCTCTCCTATTTAGCTCTTCTTTTTCTAATGCCTTATACTTAATATTCATAGTCCCTCCATCGGCATCCCAGAATCTGCTCGCTAAATGACTATTTCGAAATTATATCATGCAGGGCTTCGAGTATTTCTATCATTCCCTTTGTATCCAAATCGCAGTATTTTTCAAGTGCGCTGTATACACGCTGGCGCTCTTTTTCGTCAACATCTTCCCCAAACGTCACTCGGGCATACTCTATGCTAGCCATGCCTCCATCGGCTATCTCCATAGCAGAGTAGTTTGAATGGGTCATTACAGGGAGAACATTCTTAAGCGAAGCGCTGCCTGCCTGCTTTGGATGATAATAAAGAAACTGGCGAAATGGAATAAGTAGATCAACTATGCGTTCTTCGAGTTCGGCTACCCAAGACTGATATTCTACGTACGCTTCGCTTGCATGCCGAAGTGTGGTTTTTTCAAAAGTAGCGTTATAAGCAATAATTGAACCGGAATTCCCTAATAATGCCTTTAACTGCTTTAGTATCTCGGCCCTCGGATCCTTATCACCGGGCGCAATATATGAATGATGTTCTGGTTTGGTATCTTTATTTTTAATTATGAACAATGAGTATTGAAATGGAATAACTTCAAAGGGTCTTGAGTTATCGTAAAACGGTATTGCAGGGTTTATAGTTTCAAAATCAAGAAAATATAGTGGGTATTCCAGGGTACTAAGAAAGCCCTCTATTCCTTTCTTATCAATATGGGGAACACCATTTTTATGACATAAAAGCTGAATCTGTTGTTTATCGCTCAGTTTAATATCTTCTTTTATATCACAGATACTCAAAATCCCTTGTTCCATAAGTTCGTAGGCCTTCTTTTTACCGGAATATAGACAAAAAACATTATTGTCTTGAGGTAGAAATTTCCAACATATTGCCTCCAATGGACACGGATATGGTGCCTCACAGTGAGGTCCGATCTTTACCCTTGGTTCATCAGCTTTTCTTATGACACCAAGCATGTCAGCCATACTTTGCTCGATTTCCGGAATAAGTTCATCACACTGCTTAGTAATATCTTCCGTAGCTAAGAGTTTTTTCGGCTCTATTTTACCCTTACGCACATATTGATTATTAACATACATAAGATAACATTTGCGAATCTTTAGCCCTGCTCCTTCATAGGTATACTTTTGGAAAGCAACATCGCTATAATACTCATCTTTCACGCTGGTTGAGCTTTTTACTTCAATAAGATCCCAAGCGTTCTTTTCAGACGGATTAAGAATATCGGCTAATGCATAGGCCTGTTTATATACGAACCCAGCCTCAAATAACGGCTTGCGATGTTTGATAGCATCTAAAGACTTTTCTGATTGCTTTTCTGGAATAAACTCCCTTTGAACTGCTATGCCTCCAGGGAAAAGCGTTTGAGCCAATTCTCCCACAGCCTTACCTTGATCCATCACGGCCTGTGTGGCAGCATCAATTTCTGGAAGCTCATCTCTTCGGTTGTACTCATACCAAAGAAGCTTAGGGCATTTAAGTCCATCGAGATATTTGGTTTTGGATAGGAAGGGGGATGGTCTATTATTCATTTTTAATATTATACCTCACTTAGTTAATACCCTAAAAAACTCTTCTGTCCATACTCTATATTTTGAAATCAATTCAAAATATTCTTCATTTTTTTTAATTCTATTCTTCATGTCATTAATTGCATCTTCGATTGAAAAGATATCGGAAAATTGATATATATCCTTTATCTTTTTAACTTCGTCATTTATAATTATAGGCCAGATTAAAATTTTTCCGTAAGGGTTAAAACAAACTTTAGAATCCGTATCTTTATTTGCATATTTAAATGTATATTTTTTAAATGATCCTTCCTTCGTCCCGAGATTACAAAAAAACGTAAAATTATCTTTAGCGCCCCACTCTCTTATCAATGATTCTTTTAGCCTTAAATAATAAAAATTATTGAAAGCTAACCAACATTTTGCTTCTACAATATAAAATTTGCTATTTTTCTTAAGAGTGTAGTCATATGTGCGATATTTCCCGTTCTTATCATAAACAGTCGGTCTACCCTTTGACTCAAAGCCTTTGGTTTCTAACCAAATCTCTAACAAATTTTCGTAAAATGTTGCAAAAATACGGGCTAAATAATTGGCTCTCTCAGGATCACTTGAAAGATTAATGCCTAAAAAGGTTTTGTCATTCTTCTTATTCATCGCTCCCCCACTCCTTTTTTTAGTTCGCCTGCCTTAATAGCCATCGAGTTTTAATCTCGCCTATATTTGACAGACTTGTGTACTTTCGCCAAGGTTTAGGAAGGGAATCTTTATACAACTTATTTTCTTTTCTTATAAACGGATACAAGACCGGAATAGGATAAATGCCCCCCTTTAGTTTCTTCCTCTCACTAGCCATGTGTATTATAGGAGCTATCTGTCGGACAGCAGGTATAAGATACCTTGGGTGAGATGGCACACGAAACAACAACCAGTCATTCAATAATCTACACCTATCTACAGCCGCTGCCAAGGAAAGAAAATACCCCCTAGGATTAACCAAAGCAAACACCTGTGAGAAACCCATCTTCTCAACCCTATGAATTCCTTTTACCAATGATTCTGTTAGTGCTTCTAAATACTGACATTTACCGGCTGTTGTAGGCCGAAACCATCTCCAATTAGGAGCTCCCCAATCTTTGCCAGTAGGATTTTTAGCTCGATTCATTTCTGTTTCAAAAACAATAGCGCCTTTAGAACCCTTCGGTTCGGTTTCCAATGTTGAGCTGTCGACTGCCGCAAATGCCACCTTACCTTTTTCTCTTAGGTCCCGAAGGAGCATATCAGCTTCCCGCCATGTATTCCATCCATTCTTACTATAAGTCTCTGCATAGAAATAATTACCAATACAAGCAGCGGCATTACAAGGAAGAATCAAAAGTATTCGCACATTTTTTAAGTTTCGTAACTGAATCCAAGAACGCTTCCTAATCATAGCTTAAAGAGACATATCCCTAGTTTTAGGCTTTAAGTACGTTTTTATCTTGTCTGTAGCACCTTTCAATGTGGCCGCTGCTTCTTTAAGAACCTTTTCATTAAAACCATCGTAATATATGCCTACTCCTAAACTTAGCCATAGAAAATCCTTGTTTTGTTTAAAAAAACCTAGGCTTATAAGCTCTTTTGAACATATCTCAAATGTCCTATAAAAATTCTTTTTAAAATTGGGGTCCTTTTTATCGAGTTTGATGATTTCTCCAATCCTAAAACCTGGATCATCCCAGCCCTTAGCAAGAAAACAAAGGTTCTTTTGCCTCCGATATACATCAAAATATACCTCAAGATGTTCATCGGTAATAAATTTTTTCAGATTTAGTCTTGATTTCCTTGCACACTCCTTTACCAATGCTATGCTTCTAATTTGATTCAGGGCGTAATCGGAGTAAAAGCTACTGTTTATTCCAGGTAAATTCACTGGAGTTTCCATATCTTTATTAAACCTAAACATTCTTCTTCTCATTACAACTCCTATAAATTAAAATCTTTTTTCAATAGCCAAGTATATTTTCATAGGTTTCTAAGAGTAAACCTTTTATTTCGCCGAGCTCTGTCATACTTCGGCTCGATAGCAATGGCCCTGTCAAAACACTTAATTGCTTCTTTATACTTGCTAAGAAAATATAAAGCTGCGCCTTTCTCGTTCCAGAAATCGGGATTCTTTGGTTGCAGTTTTAATGCCCGATTACAACAAGTAACCTCTTCTCGGTACCTACCAATACACCCTAAGGTATAACCTTTATTAAACCAGGCATCGGCATCTTTCTGATTTATTTCAATCGCTTTTTCATAACAAATAACCGCTTCTCTATATTTTCCGAGGGAGAGTAGAGCATAGCCTTTATTAAAATAAACGTTTTCGCAACTCGGATCCATCTTTATTGCCCGGTTATAACAAGTCAGTGCCTCTGTATACTTGCCAAGCTCTCTTAAGGCTTTTCCTTTCTTACGCCATTCCCGCGCCTCTAATTCTTTAGGCTGAGTATTCATAGCGCCTCCTTATCGAATAAAAACTATCTCCGTGTGTAGTTCTTAGTATTCCATTACATGAGAATGATTCTCTACGTAAACCAAAATATATTTGGGGATTTCTTCATCTAAAAACTCACATTCATGACCAAAAAGTATCTGTTGACACGGTTGAGCCTTTAAGAAATTACGCATCCCTTGTCGTAATTCTTCATCGAGCATCGCGTATGGCGAATCAAATACAACTGGAACATCTAATTCAAGCGCTTCTCTTACTGCAAAAATAAAAGCGTAGTTAAGGCATATTCGCTCGCCAGCTGCCATAACTTGCACATTATAATCACTATGTAAATTAATCTTCCATGGTTTAAAAGAAAGAATTCTTTGAAAAATCGAACGTGTTTTACTTTCAATCTCCCTCTGTATGCGATTAGGTACGCTATTACCTGATTTTAACTCATGGCTGTATATTGCTAGATTCTCAAAAGATTCTCGATTAAGGAAAATAAAACTTCGGTATTTCTTAATCAAATCACAATTTCCCTTAGTAACAATAACCAAGGATGAAACGGCTTGATCTCTCATAGTAAAAGTTCCTTGCTCTATCTTTGGAGAGCCTAAATTCTCGATTGTTTTTACGATTATCGTCTTCCCTGTTCCTCCCTTGCCAACAATAAACGTCTGGTGCTGGTTAAATTGAAGATCGTTTAAACCTCCAAAAATCTTATAGTCTCGAAGCCTTAATTTAAGGAAGCGTAAATAGTTATCGTGCATATTAAAAGTTCCTGTATAAACAAAAAACCTTCGCCGGTCACAACTTGACCAACGAAGGTTTTACTTTTTTAAAGTCCGGGATTTCCCCCTTCAAACACGGGACTATCTATATATTTAATCTTATACACCCAAAAACTGCAAAAATCAAGTATTTTTATTTGATTGACTACACCTTTTATGTTCCTTATCCCATTCATGTAGGGCCTGAAAGAAACTAGTCAAATTATGGCAGATTTCTTGATATTCAGGATCAGATATTTGCCTACCATATAATTTCGACCAACTACTAATTTCTTTTCCTTCGTGACCTCTGGTTTTCTCCATCTTAGCTTATCTTCGTTGCTGTTTGCGATTTATCGTCGTATTCCCAAAATTCAACATCCGACGGTATAAGATGAGGATATATTCTAAGATAATATTGGCCTAGCGTCTGTTTTCTCCTTTTGCTGTAATCTTTAATTATAAAAAATATCTTTCTGTATCCTTTGGGAGCTAAGTGGAAGAAATACATTTCTTGATTCCAAACAGTCATCTTAGCGCTAGGTACTTCATCGCTTTCTGTCCACGTATGAGATTTACATTCAACGATGATTTTTTTATCAAGGCTACCCAGATCGTATATATGCTCCTTTCGCTTCTCTCCTAGGCCTATGGATATAGGAACATTTTTATCAAGGTATACCTTTTTACTAGCAAAGAAATTCTTTGCCATATCAACAAAATCGCTTCCTACCTGAGTATTGCTCCTAGAACCTTTTCTTTGAAAATTATTTGTATCCATTTGATTACTCTAACCTTACAATAGCCTGAGCTATCTTTTCCATAGTCCGTCTATAGTACAGCCATCGGCCAGCCGAAAGTCCTGATAAAAACTTTCATATTACCTACGTTACATATTAGACAGGGCTTCCTGGATAAAAGGCAGGATTGCCTGAGCTTCTTCCTTGGTCATTCTCCCAAGCTTTGC
>Ga0172370_10000777_pt1 | contig 49755 bp, 42 predicted proteins | sample LakKiv5m_FD_114538 | JGI IMG/M metagenome (GOLD analysis project Ga0172370, IMG submission 114538) | Freshwater microbial communities from Kabuno Bay, South-Kivu, Congo - kab_022012_11.5m | ecosystem: Environmental > Aquatic > Freshwater > Lake | place: Democratic Republic of the Congo...
ATAAAAATGATAGGAAATTTTTGGGTTTTGCCCCGCGCGAGCTTGTCGAGCGCGGGCGAGGCGCAAGTGTCATTCGTCAAAATCCTGCGGATTTTGCCCGAAATACATTCGAACTTCGTCCAAAAAACACCGCCAATGAGAGTTTCCCAAAGAGAATTCTCTCACACTGGGTGGGGAGGAATTCCGCCCGCCCTACAAATTTTGGGCGAAATCAGTTCGAATTTTTTCGAAAGCACACCGAATTGAACAAAAGAAGACCATGGATATGGCCTTTTTTGTTTGTTGAATTTTTATATATTTTGTGTATACTTCTTTATAGGAATCTCATTCTTTTAGCTTTCTTTATGCCAGAAACACAACAGCCGCCATCTTTTACATGGACATTTGATATATACGAACGGCATGAACGCGGACTAGTATGGTATACCGTTGCCGGGCTCATAGTTGGATCGTTTCTTGTATATAGTATTGCAACGGGAAATTTTCTTTTTGGCGTTCTTATTATTATTGCAACCGCTGTATTATTTTTACGTCACGTGCAAGAACCACAAAAGGTAACATGCACTATTGATAATGAAAAAATACAAATCGGAGAAAAGATATATCTATTTGAAAAACTTGAACTTTTTTGGATTATTAAAAATACTGTTAATGAACCAGTGTTGTATATTCAGGAACGGGGAGGGTGGCATGGAATTCTTGCTATTCCTTTGGAACAGCAAGATCCAGAAGCACTTCGCGCGTATTTGCGGCAGTATGTTATAGAAAGTCTAGAGCATAAATACGAACCATTTTTTGATTCTGTTTTTAGGTCATTGAAGATTTGAAATTGACAGAAGTAGCACATCTTGGTATAGTAATCCCCGTGTAAGCGGGGATTGTTGATTATAACTCTTGTCTTTCTTTTGCACCCGTAGTTCAAAGGATAGAATGCGAGCTTGCGGAGCTTGTGATCCAGGTTCGATTCCTGGCGGGTGCAGGAGAAAGGTAAGAGGCATAGGTGCCTATGAAATTGCTTGATTCACCAGTGCGCGCATTATGCGGCATTGGGTCAAAATATCAGAAACAACTTGCGAGGTTAGGGATCCAAGCATGTAAGGATCTTATTTTTTATTTTCCTTATCGCTTTGATGATTTTTCTACTATTGTTTCCATTGCAGCCCTCCAGCCAAATATGACAGCAACAGTTCAGGGTAAAATAACACTTATTGCAAATCGCCGCTCTGCCAGACAGCGGAAAATTCTCACTGAAGCGCTTGTATCAGATGCAAGCGGTTCAATAAAAGTTATTTGGTTTAATCAGCCATTCCTTATAAAAAATCTTGCCGTAGGAGATATGGTCAATCTTTCAGGCAAAACAAATAATCATCTTTTTGATCTTCAATTTATAAGTCCGCAGTATGAAAAAGTATATGCAGGGCATGAAAATATGCATACAGGGAGGTTGGTACCTGTCTATTCTCTTACGGAAAATATTACTCAAAAACAATTTCGTATACTTATAAAAACAGGGCTCGATGTTTGTCTTGCGGATGTTTTAGAATGGATCCCGGAAGAGATAATAAAACAAGAAAAATTACTTTCTGTTACAGATGCGCTTATACATATTCATTTTCCTCAAACACAGACTGTATGGGAACAAGCAAAGAAACGATTTCAATTTGAGGAACTTTTTTCTTTGCAATTATATGCGCTCCACATGCGTAAACTTTTACAAGCAACACGCGCATATGCTATTCCATTTTTTGAAAAAGAAACAAAAAACTTTGTTGCGTCACTCCCTTTTCCTATAACAGAAGCACAGCGAAGATCCGCATGGGAGATTCTTAAAGACTGTCAAAAAGATATACCCATGAATCGTTTACTGGAGGGGGATGTTGGATCTGGCAAAACAGCAGTTGCGGCAATTGCCATAAGAAATGCTATACAAGCAGGATGCCAGGTTGCATATATGGCGCCTACAGAAATTCTTGCACGCCAGCATGGGAAAACATTGTCAGAATTTTTAAAGCCGCAGAATATATCCGTAGGACTTCTTACGTCTGCAGAATGTGAGATATATGGAGAGCCTATACATCAAGATGAAAAGAAACAAGAAAAAAAGAATAGATTATTGCAGAGCCTTTCACATGGTACACTGCAACTTGTTATTGGTACTCATGCACTTTTGGAGGAAAACGTTTTATTTCATAACCTTGGACTGGTTATTATTGACGAACAACATCGTTTTGGGGTTGGGCAAAGAAAGACACTTCGGGAAAAAAGTGGTACAAAAAAATATATGCCGCACCTTCTTTCGCTTACCGCTACGCCAATCCCGCGCTCACTTGCGCTTGTTTTGTATGGAGATTTAGATATTTCTCTGCTTGATGAACTCCCAAAAGGAAGAAAAGAAATTATTACAAAAATTGTTCCCATGTCATACCGGCAATGGACATATGATTTTATTGAGAAAGAGATTGCAAAAGGCCATCAGGCAATTATTATTTGTCCTACTATAGATCAGTCTGATGTATTAGGCGTGAAATCGGTAAAAAAAGAATACGAGCGTCTTTCAAAAGATATTTTTTCAAACCATACACTCCTTATGCTTCATGGAAAAATGTCTGCAGAAAAAAAACAAGATGCTATGCAACGTATACTGCAGAAACAGGCGGATATCCTTGTGGCAACATCTGTAGTAGAGGTTGGCGTAGATATTCCGTATGCAACCGTCATGGTTATTGAGGGGGCAGAGCGGTTTGGTTTGGCGCAACTCCATCAATTTCGCGGGAGAGTGGGAAGATCTTGTTATCAATCATATTGTTTTTTACTTCCCACATCAGAAGAACATGAAGATCAAGAACGGCTCAAGGCATTGGTATCTTGCTCAGATGGATTTGCATTGGCAGAAAAAGATTTAGGACTGCGCGGGCCGGGAGAAGTGTTTGGAAAACAACAATCAGGTATGCGTGCATTGAAAATTGCGAATATACAAGATATTACACTTATTAAAAAAACTCGCGAATGGGCGAGCGTGATTATTGAAAAGATTGATACATATCCAGAGCTTGCCAAGCGAATGCAGGAGTTTGAAAAAGAAGTACATTTGGAGTAATTATATCTCCAGCCCTTGCAGATGCTTCAGCTGAATGATTTGCAATTTTGACTCAATTTTTTTATCTGTTTTTGGAATATATGCTATTGTAAAACCAAGTTTTTCTGCTTCTTTGAGTCGCTTTTCAACTTGTGGCACTTGACGAATTTCTCCGGTAAGTCCAACTTCTCCAATATAAAGTGCGCCGTTTTCAAGCGGCTTATTTTTATATGCAGACAAGATGCTTGCGCACACCGCCAGATCAACTGCCGGTTCTGAAATTTTAAACCCTCCTACAATATTAAGGTGAATATCTTGATCTCCAAGATTAACGCCAAGCCGCTTGGAAAGGACTGCAATAAGAAGCTGAAGCCTGTTGGTGTCAAAGCCTGCGGCACGGCGTTGAGGATAACCAAAATATGTTTTGCTGGTAAGTGCTTGCACTTCTGCAAGAAAAGCGCGAGATCCTTCTAAAACTGCTGTAGTGGCAGTGCCCGGCATGCGAGAGGATTCTTGAGAAAGAAATGCGGCTGATGGATTGGATACTTCTTCAAGTCCTGCGCCGGTCATTTCAAATACACCAATTTCATTAGTGGATCCAAAACGGTTTTTAACTGTTTTTAAAAGACGAAAACGATCATGTTGATCGCCCTCAAGATACAAAACAGTATCAACAAGATGCTCTAGTGTTTTTGGCCCTGCAACCATACCTTCCTTGGTAACATGTCCAACAATGACGATAGCGGTGTTTGTGTGTTTTGCTGTTTCCAAAAGTTTCACAGTACATGCCCGCACTTGCGCAACTGCGCCTGCTTCGGACGGGACATCTGATGTATGAATTGTTTGAATAGAATCAATAATGGCAAAAAATGGTTTTTGCTCTCGGATAGTTGCGCATATTTTATCTGCATCTGTTTCAGATGCAAAAAGAAGAGAGTCAGATATGCAAGATTGTGTATGCAATCGTTCAAGTCTTCGTTTTACTTGATGCGCGGATTCTTCCCCGGAACAATAGAGAATAGTATTTTTACCAGATGCAAGTGCGCACGCAAGCTGTAAAAGAAGCGTGGATTTTCCTATGCCCGGCTCTCCGCCAATGAGTAAAAGGCTACCAGGCACAACACCGCCGCCAAGTACTTGATCTACTTCCGTGATGCCGGTTTTTACCAGTGGATATTCGTGTGTGCCAATTTGTGAAAAGGGAAGTGCGCGAACAGAAGGCACAGCGGCTTCACGCTGTTTTTTTTGTACCTCTGTTCCAAGTGTTTTTTGGAGCGTGCCCCATGCGCCACAGCTTAAACAGCGGCCAGACCATTTTTGGCTCTGTCCGCCGCAAGAGGTGCATTCAAAAATAATCCCAGATGCGTATTTCATGGTACTTGAATATGAAAATGACCAGGGCCGTCTTTGAATCCGCCACAGCGTCCTCCTGGCGTACCAACACCATATCCTAATTTTCTTAAACTTGCAACAAGTTGTAGTTGCTTATCTGAACAAGTATTAGGACTTGCTCCGCAAACTGTTCCGCCAATATCTACGGCTTTTCCACTGTAATGTTTTGAACCATCACTATGCCCAAATTTTTCATTGAGCCCTGTAATAGTAATTGGTCCGCAGGTTTTTGCAACAAGTTCAATAGCGCCACGAATGCGAGCGTCAACAGGATTACTTCCGCTGCCATTTAATCCTTTGTCCCATTCACCACTTTTTTGTCCCGAACAAGAACCCGGCCCTACGCATTGAGTATTAATTTTTCCCTGTGAACGAAGTCCTGCAATATTACCTCCTCCGCTAAGAGGGGTTCCTCCTGAGCTTTGAGATTGTTTGTCAAGAAATGCTTCCATTGCAGCTTCTTTTTTTTCAATCTCAACTTTTTTTATTTTTTCTACTCCTTTTACTCCTTCAAAATCCACCAAGTCAGGACTTATAACGGACAAGAGAAGATATGCTCCTAAAGCAAGGCCAAGACCTATAAGTGAGTCTTTGATAAGTTTTTTTGCACGTTCAACTTGATTTTGATTTGCGCGAGATGTAAGCCAGATTATGCCGCCAAACATGATTGCAATAACCGCAAGCATGCTAATGGCGCCAATAAACCATTTTGCAAATTCTACAATATAGAGCGCTATGCCATGACAAAGCCCGCCAGAGCACACAGTAACTTCTTTTGTTTCTCCAATAGGAATCTGAAGTGTTACTGATTGAGCAAAGAGAATATGGAAAATATTCATATGCTATTTTTTTGAAGAAGATTTCCCCGCCATACACACGCCGGCAATGTATTTAGCAACCTTTTCCGGGACATAATAATTACTGCCGTAACTCCCAGTCTTTTTATTAAAAGTCCATTTATGCATTCCCTCTGCTGTTCTTGTACCAAGTGCTCCAATGTTCCACACATTTTTAAAATGTTTTCCAACAAGATACGCGCTAATTGCGGGATCTTTCATAAGTGTTGCCATTTGCATACGCGCATCTTTATTGCCATTTCTTGCTCCGCTAATAACGCTATCAAGTGAAATATTTGGGAAATTTGTCATAAACGTTATTTTGTTTCTTCCGTTTGAATTTAAAATTGCGCGATTTCCTACCTCTACTACTTTTGCATTAGATGTATCACCGTACATTTTTTGAAAAGCTTCTTTAAGATATCGCGTGCCCTCACATCCCGGCCATATACCATACCCCACTTGCCAATATTCTCCTTCACAACCACCATCCCAGCCAGAACAATACGTATTTGGATTATGATCTTTTCCTGCGCTATTGTCGCAGTTATCTCCGTCTGCATTTGGATATCCTTCAAGCACTGGCCACATAGCTATAAATGGCATTTCAATACCAATAAGTTGTGATGCTTTTGCAAAAACAGGGCCCATGATATTCCATTTATCTTGTGAAACTTTTACTGCGCTTGAAGGCTGGGGAAAGCCATATTTTGAAAAAAGATTTCTATCACATGTAATGTTTATAGGAGCACCGCTTGGGACGTTTCCGCTACCACCTCCACTGCCTCCATTACTATCAGTAACAGCTGAAGGAGTGGCAGAAGGAGTCACTGGAAACGTTACAGGTTCAAATGGTACTTCAGAAATTTGTTCAATATTCACGCCGCTAAAATCTACGAGCGACGGATTGATAGTCGCTAAGAGCATATAAGATCCAAAAGCAAGAGCAAGACCAAAAAATGCATCAGTGATCATTTTTTTTGCACGTTCAACTTGCTTGCTTGAGCCAGCTGCAGTAAGCCAAATAATTCCCCCCATCATGATAAAAATAACCGCGAGCATGGACAGCGCACCTATAATCCATTGAGCAATAATTGAAATATATTCATCAATGCCACTTACAGAACTGCCTGCACCAGGAATAGGAATTTGAAGAGAAATGGCATGTGCAGGAATTCCATGAATCAAAAATAGAGTAATAGAAATACTTCCCAGAAAAAAGAAGCGGATTATTTTTTTATTATTTCGAAAAAATATCATATTGATAAGTGACTAATGACAGACACCTGGAAGGCCGTCGTATTTTCCTCGATTTGGCGGCATAAGACCGTATTCAAAATGCCAGATTTCAGCTTCATAGCGATTCCATTGTGGATCTGATTGATAAAATACTTGTGCAATTTTTTTTATATTCTGTAAAGGTGTTTTGCATTGCGCCTTTGAATCCCCGCTTATTGTTATTGCCTTTCCATTTTGTAATAATTTTGTATCCATAGCAAATCCTGTTCCATGTCGCGATCCACCGGGTGTAGCACAGAATGTTTTTCGAGTCATGGGATCGGGATATTTTTGTTTACAAGATCCACACCATAGATTCTTTTGTCCATTAAATGATCGATATCCTGATCCAATACTTAGAGTATAGTTCACTCCATCGTGCTTACTCATGGTATCAAGAGTAGTATTTAATTTTTGGAATACTCCTATAAGATTTTTATTAAAAGTATGGCCATTTGGTTCAATGTGTGAAAGTTTTGGAATAGGTATGGCATCAGCATCACTCATAATACCAGCAGGTGGGGTATAGGAATTTTTTTTGCTACAATCAAATGTTTGAGCCGTCCATGATAAGCGTGGTGCTGTTTTTCCTGCACCACCTCCTACTGCTGGAAGTGGAGTTCCTGATTCAAGAATATCTCCCATTTCAATACTCTCGAAATCAATTTTATCAATTTTTTCTAATCCAAATATCTCCTAACTCTGTAATATTTGGGTTAATCGTAAAAAGTATCATATACGAACCAAGCGCAAGAAAAAGCCCCCAGAGCGCATCAGTAATATATTTTTTTGCGCGCTCTACTCTTTGTGTGCTTCCTGCCGCAGTAAGCCACATAAGTCCACCGATCATAATGAAAATAACTGCGAGCATGGAAATTGCTCCCACAAGCCATTTTGCAGCTGCAGCAATATAAAGGCCAACGCCAGTACATAGTGCGCCTTGGCATGTTTGTAAAGCGGAATCAAGTTCTGGAATGGGAACTTGAAGCGTCACTGATTGTGCAAATAATATATTCATAAGAAGATATTTTTTAATGTCCTCTGCACCATTTATTTCCTTTGTCTGCGCAAGGAGAAACATTAGAATTTGTTTGCTCAATAAGACAGTCATTAGGATTTAATACCGTAACATTATGAACGCCGGTAAGTCCCATTGAAAGAGGATTTGTTCCTACAAAAAAATCCATGTGTCGCCCCCATATTGCACCGCCTGTATCTGCGCCAACAACTTCACCTGAAATCCCATCAATTTTAAATCGACATCGTTGAAGTCCTCCCCGTTGTGTTTTTGGATTGTTATATTTTTTTCCCGCCGCTCCGCCATATCTGCTTGTAAAAAAACAATTTGTATCTACAGCAACAGTACGCATGGGAATAACTCCTGCTTTTTGGCAATATGATGTTGATGCGCTAAATGGTTTACAAGGATGTTCCGGCTTTCCTTTTGGACAGCCTTGAGACTCGTCTCTGCCATTTGGACAGGTGCATTGCATGCCAACATTACATAAAAAATTTCCGTATGCTCCCGGAGCGCCATACGCAGGCTTATTATATGTAGTGAAATAGACACCAAATGTTGGTGTTGCCGGAGTAGGACAGGTCTGATTGTTATATGCACTAGCTGAGCCTTTACCGCCCTGAGGCGCTCCCGGTGCAGATGGCTCATATCCCGATCCAGCTTCACTTGAAGGTTCACGATATTCCTCCGGGTATGCTGCTTGATACGCTTCAATTTTTTCCACGTTTTCAAGTGTGATATCTTTTTGCTTTACAAGGTCAGGATTAATAGTAAAAAGAAATAGATACGATCCCAATGCAAGCCCCAACCCCCAGAGCGCATCAGTAATATATTTTTTTGCACGATCTGCTCTTTGTGTGCTTCCTGCCGCAGTAAGCCACATGATGCCACTGATCATGATAAAAATAACTGCAAGCATGGAAATTGCTCCTACGAGCCAAGTGTATACAACGGCAAGATAGATGCCAATACCTTCACCTTGTTGCAGTTGAGCTTCTGAAATATCTGCAAGTTCATTAATGGGAATCTGAAGTTTTAATGGTTGAGCAAATGCAGATGGCGCAAGAAAGATGCATAAAAAGCTGACTGCAAAAAGAATTGCAGAGATGGTTAGTATTATTTTTGATACAAAACGAGACATGAGATGATGTTATTTTTTGAAAAATTTTGTCAAACCATTCATATGTTTCGCTACGAATGGACAATGGCTTGTAGATCCTACTGATACTCTTAGAAGAGTTCCTATTTCTAAAAGTCGCTTTCGTTGTGCTGCATAATTATTACCAGGCCAATTTTTTGGGTTATAGCTATATGCAATACGATCCTTTTTAGCATTAATCATGGCGTCAGTAATGCCAATTGCCCAAGGATCTATAAGTCCAATATATTTCAGCTTTGCATTCCATGAGTTTTTTACTACTACGCCGCCATTGCTGTGGCCGGCAATGCTTTCACTTGCAATAGTTATTTTTTTACTTTTGAGAAATATTTGCGCCTCTGCCCGCGCATTATTAAGTGTGTTATTTTTTCCTTTAGGATCACCATCTGGAACAACAAGAACAATAGGCGCTATAGACCCGCTCGCCATAAGATTTTTAATAACAGTAAAAGCCGGGCCTCCCTCTGTCATGGTTGCGCGCGTGTCGTTTTTTCCAGAACAATTTCCACCAGTACCAATAATGCCATGGAAATAGTATAAGACATCTGCCCTATCGCCCTCCTTAAATGCACTTGGAATCCATACGGTTTTTGAGGTGTTCCATTCTCCACTTCCGGAAACAGCGCCACTTGCAACACTAGTACTCCTTTCACTTGCAGCAGGGGAGGGAGATGCAGAAGAGGCACCGCCCCCACTACTACCAGCACTTCCAATGTTGCCCGAATCACCTGGAAGACTACTTGATTCGTAATCTACTTTTGTTATGGCAAAAGGCGCAATAAGCCGTAAATCTACAAGATCTTGGCTGATTGTTGAAAGCATGATATATGATCCAAGTGAAAGCCCCAGTCCCCAGAGCGCATCAATAATAATTTTCTTTGCACGACTTACTCTTTGCGTGCTTCCTGCCGCAGTAAGCCAGATAATACCGCCAATCATAATTGCAATGACCGCAAGCATGGAAATTGCACCTATAATCCACGCGGCGAGAGTGGCAACATAATTACTAAGTCCACTTCCTTCTGCCAGCTCATCAGTACTAAAACTTGATAGTTTCTCTACTGGAATATGAATATTTGGATCTGGGGTTGTTCCGCTTGTTTCTAATTTCTTACTACCCGCGTTTGTAATTCTATCTATAGGAATTTGGAGTTTGAGCTCTGGAATTTGACTACTTGACTGAATATCGCCCTGCGCCAAAACAGGAAGAGGAATAAAAAAAAGAGCATATATCCATATCACCAAAAAAGAAAACAGTATATTTTTTTTCATATAGATCACTTGACCCCTTCTTATTATTAGTATATCAAAAAACCAACCCATATAAAATGGGTTGGTTTTAAGAATGGAGATCTTGATTTTTTTATGATTGCGGCCGTTGATAGAGCTGAACCTGAAAGATGGATCCCGTATCTTTTTCTGTAAAGTAGAGAATTGATTGATCGCTTGAAAGTATGAGCTTGGAAATAGTGTGTTTTGTGTCAAATGTAGCAATACGTTCTTTAAATCCGTTTGCCGTATTGATTTTATAAATTTCATCTTCACCAACATCTCCAACATCGCGAATAATGCCTGCCCCGCGTACAAGTTCTTTTGGCACCGCGCAATAGAGAATAGTAACATTTGCAAAAGTGCACTTATCTGCCCATGTTTGCACACCTAAGAATTTTTGATTTGACCCAATAGCATCTCCAAGAGCATCCACTATCCAAAGTTCAGGCTTTAATTTTGAACCCATTGTATAGCCGCTATAGAGGAGTCGGTTGCCGTCTGGCGACCATTGATTGATAATACCTTGTCCATTCACAATCATGGATTTGAAATTTTCATCATTTTTTCCTATGAAATAGATTTTTTGCCTATCCATGTCTTCTCCTTTTCTGTAAAATCCAACAATTTGATCAGAAGGAGACCAAGAAACCTCAAATGTACCATTTCTGTCGCTCATAGGAGCAATAAGCCTGGGGCCACTTCCATCTGGGTTCGTTAGCACAAACCAGCGATTTTCAGGTGACTTTGAAACACTTTTTAATGCAAGTTGTGCTCCATCCGGTGAAAATTGGATATCATTCCAGTGCTCAGGAAGAACATATTGTTTTTGTTTGTCAAAATCATAGACAACCGTAGAAAGATCTAAGAATTTCATGGCAGCTTTATCTCCTTGGGGCGACCATGCAATCTTTTCCGCGCCAACAAATGTTTTATCTGTCATTTTTTCCGGAGTTCCATCCGGTTTAATGCGGAGAAATTCCCCGGTATAGCTATCAAACGTAACAACACTTTTACCATCTGATGCAATTTGAGGATTGATATTATTATCTTCTTGAATTTTTCTAACAGGAAGAGGGTTATTAAGGGGATCTCGTGCGGTTTCTTGTGCAGAAATAGCAGCAGCTCGCTCTTCTGCTGGCGTAACAACTCCTCCAGTTGGTGTTATTGTTGGTTCATTTGGGCCAGGAGCTGGTTTTTCTTTTACAATCGGAGGAATAACACGCACTTCCCCTGGACGTAATCCGCCAACAGGTGCTGGCGCAGGAGTAGGTGGCACGGGAGGGCTGGGGGGTGGAGGTGTTGGCGCAAAAAAGAATCGAAAGAGAAGATATCCAAAAAGAAATACAAGGAAGATAAAACCGATAATAAGAGCAATACGTTTCCAGTCAAAATTTTTCATAGGATAAAATTATATCTTAAAAAAGATTAATAAAAAAGCCTTTGAGCGGTTCCGGAAAAAAATTAAGAATTTCCTGTGCAAGTGAAATAATTAAAATAACAATAACAAATAATAAAAGCATTTGTAGGGCATAAATAAATGTAAAAAGCAGTAAGCCTATAGGATATTGTATTCCATCAAGCGGTTTTAAAAAAAGCATTCTGATGTTGGTAAAAAGATTCCAGCCAATATAATTTGTCCATAAGATAAAACAAAGTGGCGTGCCAAGAAAAAGAGCAGTTATAGGATTAAACATTCCCACAGAAGCAGTAAACATACTAAAAATAACCTGTGTTCCTAATTGACTCCCGGAAGGTAAGTTGGTTGGGTTTAATGCTCCTTTGTGTGACGTGCTTTTTTTTGTTGATCCTTGAGTATGCCCTGAAGATAGAGGATTTTTCCCTGCAAGAGAATTGCCTCCAATAGATTTTTGATTACCATCTTGCATGTGTTGTTCCGCAAGTGAGCGCGCTTGTTGCCGTAGTAGTGGTGGACGTTGCGCAATTTTTGCCGCACCCGGGAGATGTTGCGGGCGTTGTGCAAGCCGTGCTGTATTTGGACGATCTTGCGATTCGTTTTGCTTTTTAGTGACCTGTCCAGCGCTTTTTTGTCCTAAAGTACGAGCTCCTTGCGAGACCCCTGTTGCGGAATTCTTTGCTATATTTGCAGCGCCTTTTACTGCAGTGCCAGCGCCTTGCACAAGACCGCGCCCTACTGCGGCAATAACCGGAAGAACCATAAAGTATTATCTAAATGAAGGTTTGCAGATAATATGCGGTTCGGTTTTATTTTGATTTTTTTTGATGTCTATAGTAATAGTATACGGCTTTTTTTCTGAGGAGAGAATAGTATCTGCAAGAGTATTTTCCAGATAATGCTCTATGGCGTGCCGGATGTTGCGTGCTCCTGCACTTGATTGATATGATTGCGTGGAAAGATATTGTTTTACTTTTTCGGTTATATGAAGAGTAATATGTTGTTCTTGTATTTTTTCTTTGAGCTCTAAAAGTTGAAGATCTACAATAGCATATATATGCTCTTGTGAAAGGGAATGAAAAACAAGTGATGCATCTATTCTGTTTAAAAGTTCAGGATTAAGAAGTTCCTTGAGTTCTTTGAGAATAATTTCTTGTATATGAGATGATGTTTGTTCTGTTTCTAAAAATCCAATCATGCCGCCTTGGAGAATTTTTTGCGACCCGATATTTGATGTAAGGATGATGATGGTATTTGAAAAATCCACTTTTTTTCCTGCCGCATCTGTAAGTGTGCCATCTTCAAGAATTTGAAGAAGAAGTTGAAGAATTTTTGGATGCGCTTTTTCAATTTCATCAAAGAGAATAAGGGAGTATGGCCGCTGACGCACGCTTTCTGTTAATTTTCCGCCTTCTTTATAGCCAATATATCCGCTTGGCGCTCCAATAAGTCTGGAAATAGTAAAGCTTTCAGAAAATTCAGACATATCAAGCTTAATCATAGCGTCTGGCCCAAAGATTTCCTGCGCAAGTACTTTTGCAAGCTCTGTTTTTCCTACGCCGCTTTGCCCTAAAAACGCAAAGGACGCCAAGGGCCTGCCTTTTTTAGTGAGCCCGCTTCGAGCGCGGCGAATAAAATTTGCAACTATTTTTTTTACATGATCTTGACCGATGATTTTTTGTGAAAGGATGGTTTCTAATGTGCAAAGTTTTTCTTGTTCTCCTTGCGCAAGTCGAGACATGGGAATGCCGGTTATTTCAGAGATAATATGAATAATATGAGATTCTGTAAGTGTTCCTACGTAGGGCGTTTTATGTTCTTTTAATGGCGATGATTCAAAGAGAGGGGAAGAATATTGTTGATCTAAAGAAGTTAATGGCTGTCTTCCTTGTACATATGTTGCAAGTTGTTCTTCCCATGCATGTGTTGAATCTCGCATTTCAACGGCATGGTATCCTGATTCAACTTTCATTTTTGCTGCCGCTTCATCAATAAGGTCAAGAGCTTTATCTGGAAGACATTTTTCTGTAATATAGCGGTCGCTTAAGCGAACTGCCGCGGAAACAGCTTCTGGCGAAATCTTGACGCGATGATATGCTTCATAATGCGGACGCAAGCCAAGAATAATTGATTCTGATTCCTCACAAGAAGATGGCCGTACGGCAATCATTTGAAATCTACGCTCCAATGCCGGGTCATCTTCAATGGATTTTTTATATTCTGCATACGTTGTTGCGCCAATACAGCGTAATTCGCCGCGCGCAAGAGCTGGCTTGAGGATGTTGCCGGCATCCAATGACCCGTTAGATGAGCCAGCGCCTACTAAATTATGAATTTCATCAATAAATATAATCACAGAAGGATCTTGTTTTACTTCTTCAAGAATTTGTTTAAAACGCATTTCCAGTTCTCCGCGAAACGCACTGCCGGCAGTAAGAGATGTAAGACTTAAAGAATAGATTTTTTTCCCACGCAAGACAGATGGCACATCTCCGGCAGAGATTTTTTTTGCAAGTCCTTCTACAATAGCTGTTTTTCCCACACCCGGAGCGCCAACAAGTACGGGATTATTTTTTGTACGCCTGCATAAAATGCGAATAAGACGATTCATTTCATGTTCTCTGCCAATAACAGGATCTAAGCTTTGTGCATGAACTTGATCTGTAAGATTACAGCCAAAATATTCAAGCGCAGATATTTTTTTGGGCCGTACCGTTGTCTTTACTTGGCCTTGATCTGGGGATTGCGGCGGTGTTTCTGTGGGAATTTCCTGGGGAGGAAATAATGATTCAAGAATATCAACAATATGCGCAGACGTTTTAAGGCGTACCGCAAGACTTTGGCGCATTTCTTTGGGGTTGATATTCATTTTACTTATCATGCGCTGAAGTTCATGATTCTGATGTTCAAGAAGGCTTGCAAGAAGATGTTCAGTGCCAATATATGACTGATTATAGCCATGGGCAATATCTGCCGCATCAAGAATGATTTTTTTTGCAGATACAGAAAGAGCTACCTGCGGCACGGGAAGAGGTCTTATTCGTGAACGCCGTTGTTTTTTGAATGAATGATTTGCAAGAAAAACCTCTGCTTGATCTGTGAGGCCATAAAATAAATGAATAGGTTCAATTTTATTTTTTCCTTCTGCGGTTGCAAGTTGTGCCGCTTGAGCCAATACACGCAAAAGATTATGGGTAAAATTTTTCACTGTATCTTCCATAAAATATAGTCATTTCACTGATGGTAGTATATAATAGAAAGTATGAATCGTCAAAAAGATTTTTTCCCATGTATGCAGCATCGTATCTTTTTTTTCATAAGCATTCTTTGTATAAGCGCAGGGATTATTTTTGGTATGCATTATGTATATGCAGCCGGGCCTATAGTTGTCCCAGCAAATACGCTCCCTGAAGCTATACAGAAAAAAGTAGGATTTGGAAAAACTATTTTTATATCTGGCTGGGCATGGAATAGTGCCCTAGGGTGGATAGCACAGCGAACAATAGTAGATGGAAAAGCGTATGGCGTAAGTAAAAATGGCAATCAAGAAATAAAAGGCTGGTCATGGTCTTCAAATTATGGATGGATTTGCTGGGGGAAAACCTGCAATCCCTCTGATGCTTCACTTGATGAGTATGGTGGAAAAAAACCAATAATCGCCACAGGAGAAGAAGAACCAGATGTGAACATTGAGACCATACAAACATTTCCAATATTTGGTGACAATAAGGTAGAAGGAATAGAACAATGCGATCACGGTGAAGGGTCTACTGGCAATGGTAATGATGGTATGTGCGGTGAAGACGGAAAGGGAGTAATTGATCCTAATCAAGCAATATGCGGCAATGGTATTAAAGAAGGTGCTGAGCAATGCGATGACGGAGATTTTGATGATACAAATGCATGTAACCCTGACTGTACTCAAAATAGAGTAAGTCTAAATTCATGCGGCGATGGGATTGTAGATGCTTCGGCAGGAGAGGAATGCGATGATGGTGATAAAGACAATACAAATGCATGTAAGAATGATTGCACTTCAAGTGGTAATACGGTTAAAAAAAATGAATATACCTTTCAACTTAAAGGCTGGGCAAAGACAATCGCACTAAAAGATGAAGGATGGATAAGTTTACAAGGAAATATTGTATGTAATGGATGTGAAGATAACGGAAAAAAATATGGCGTTACATATGATCCGGATAACAAAGAATTTCGTGGATGGGCGTGGAGTCCTAAGTTTGGATGGATCGTATTTAGTGGAGCAACATTATACAGTACAACCTATCGATATGCAGAAATTACATTTGCAGGAACCACAGAGAAAAAAATATATGACGTATTATCTGATAGTAGCCGTGGATTAAATAAATTTAAAATAGATGTTTCTAAAGCAGATGGAACTATACGAGAATATCAATTGGATCGGACTGGTTCAGCAACATCATATACATACACAATAGAGAAAATTATTGAATTTAAAATTGCTGGCAATACGGTTAGTAACTTAACAGAAATATGTAACAGTGATAGTACATGCCGTACTATTGATACCGTGGATGTTTTCGATAAACTTGCATGTATAGATGGATGCAGTATCAGTGTGAGTGCTAGCGGAAGAAGTACATGGAAGACACAGCTCACAAGTCCATGGGTACAAACGGTTGGAGGAAACGTTTTTTCACGTAAAGGTTTTGGTGGAACAAGCGCAGGTGGAAAAAATACTCAGTATCTTATGTATTCAGGAGGTATTACTTTGGCAGATGATTTGCGCGAAGGAGAAAAACTTGAACTTTCTTGTTGTACAAATGATATCGTTAATGTCACAAAAATTGGGAAACCTCAAATTCTTGTGAGTACAGTATACAGTGATCTTGCGGCTGGGGGAGAGGTTCAGATTGTGAAACAACAGGGAAAGATAAAAAAAAGATCAGGAGCTAGTTTATCTGACGCCGCCTCTGATGTAAATACTGCATTTTTTGGTTTATTGGATGGAGAAGAGCGTCGTTTGAAGAAAAACGGCGGTGATGTAGAGGTGCGAACTGCGTATCCGGTGTATGCTTCTTTGGCGCAAGCGGATACCGGTATGAATGGTACTGATAGTATCGTAGTACAGAAGGTACAGGGAATGCTTAAAAAAGATGATGGAAACGATCTTTCATCTCAGTTAAAAACTGCGCTTTCATCGCAAAAAAGAATTGTCGGAGTATTGACGAATTGGACAAGTGATTGTGATGACGCTACGAAGCAATGCAGTCCGGTAGGGAGAAAAAAGGGTTTAGATATTATAAAAGCAGATGCGCTTAAGCGTGATACGCGTCCAGATGTTGCATTTCCTCAAAAGATCGGAAATATTCGGCGCAACACACTCGGATCTTTACGTATTGATCAAATCATCCAATTGCCAACTATTGCACAGACAAAGAATACGCATGGATATAAGACGGTCTCTATTAACAATGAACAAGGTATTCTGGATGTTATGACTGCAGGATTGGATGATACGGTTTTTGTAAAAGACGGTAGCGATCTTTCTATTGGGTCAAATACCCTACGCACTCTGTTTGAATTTAAAAATGGTACATCAGGAAAAACTGGACGAGGAACTATCATCGTGAATGGAGGAAACCTGTATATTTATCGGCCTATACAGTATGAATCGGGAACTGTTTCAGATATAAAGAATCTCGCATCTGTTGCATGGATTGTTCTTGAAAAAAACGGTCATGGAGGAGATATTATTTTTGATGCGTGTATTCCTCCGACTTCACGGACAATAAAAATGAGTTCTGCGGTGTCAATTACTCAAGATGTTGCTTCTGTTGCGGGTGTATTTTTTGCCGAAGGAACAATTTCTACTGGTCGAGGAGATGCAAGCGAATGCGGTTTTACTGATGATGTTCCGCTTTATGTAAATGGCATGCTCATTGCCCGAAAATTTAATTTCCAACGTGTCTATAGCGGAGATCCGGATCTTAATACCGCTTCGGAGTTTATTCAGGATACTGGCCGTGCAGTGGCAAATACGCCGCCAGGACTTACTGATATTCTTAAATCGCTTCCAGTATGGTAAATGAAAGAGCTTTGGAGATATCCACTATAGAGAAAACCGCAAACATGGTATACTTTGATTAGAAATATTATCAGAATACGCTTCATGCCCCTGTTTCAGAAAAAAGAAAACAGCATTCTTGGTGTTGATGTTGGGACGTCAAGTATCAAAATGGTTGAACTTGCAAAAAATAAAGATGGAACACATACCCTGGTAAATTACGCGTTTGCCGAAAATATTCATCGGGAAGAAAAGGGAAAAACCCGAAAAGAAGAGGCTGCGCGGCTTGGCGGATATATCAAGGCACTGCGGGAAAAGACGAAATTCACCACATCCACGGCAACCGCGGCGCTTCCAACGTACTCGGTATTTGTGTCATTGGTGAGTTTTCCGCCAGTAGCGCCGAGTGAATTGGATGCCGCTATTCATTGGGAGGCAAAAAAGATTATCCCGTTACCGCTAGAAGATATTATTCTTGATTATCGTATTTTAAATCAACCGGAAAAAAAAGGATTTTCTTTATCACTTGGAAAGAAAGAAGAAAAAGAAAAAAAGAAAAAAGAAATGAAGGTACTTATTACCGGAGCGGCTAGAGAAACGGTTGAAAGGTATTCAGAAGTTTTTCAGGAAAGCGGACTTACGCTAACAAGCCTTGAAACAGAAATGTTTGCACTTGCTCGTTCTTTGGTTGGCACGGAAATCGGTGAGATTATGATTGTAGAAATTGGTTCTTCACTCACAGATATTATGGTAGTGGAAAATGGCATCCCATTTATTGGAAGAAGTATTGAAGTAGGTGGAGATGCTATGACGCGTGCTATTATGGCAAGCTTAAATATTAATGAAAAGCGCGCAGAACAAGTAAAGCGAGATGTAGGTATCTTAACGGCTGGTGCGGAAGGTGGAGGTATTCCAGATATTCTTAAATCTGCACTAGAGCCTATATTACATGAAATTAGATACACGCTTGATTTATATAAAAACCATCAGATTACACCATCGGGGTTTACTACGGGTACTATTGAAAAAATTATCCTTACTGGCGGCGCGGCGCTCCTTCCTCACTTGGCGGAATATTTTGCAAAAGAATTAGATATACGCGTTTATTTAGGAGATCCATGGGCGCGTATTACATACCAAGAAGATCTTCGTCCCATTTTGACAAGTATTGGATCAAAGTTTTCAGTTGCCATAGGACTTGCCTTGCGTGAAGAAAAAGAATAGCCTATTTATTTATATGCCAGGCCTGAATTTTCTTGAGTCTCAATCGTCAAAAGACGAGCGAGAAAAACGCGGAAAAGAAAAGCGAGCATCTGTTGATAGGGTGGGGCTGAATCTTGTTACTCAAGATACGCTTGATCGGATGTTTCAGCGGATAGAAAAAAAAGATATCACGCAGTTGATTATCTCTTTTGTGATAAGTGTTATTTTAGGAGTAGGGGCATGGGGGGCTGTGTATGTATATGGCGGCAAAGAACGGGAAGCTATTCAAGGTATTCGAGTTCAACGCGCAGCTGTTGAAGCAAATATTGCTACTATTGAAAAAAATAAAAGCGAATTATTGGCATATCAGACAAAACTAGAGTCATTTAATAATCTGTTTAAGAATCACATATATTGGACTCAATTTTTTGAAGAACTTGAAAAGAATACACTTCCCAACGTAACGTACGATGCCATTTCACTTTCTACAAGTTATACAACGTCACTTTCCGCACACACTACAGATTATGCTTCTGTTGCAAAACAGTTTATTGCGTTTCAAAATGCAAAGTCATTTATTACAGCCGTAGAAATTACTTCTGCAAATGCCGCGCTTTCTCCGGCGGGTGTTATTACGGGTGTAAATTTTTCTATTAAATTAAGTATTGATCCTAAGGTTGTTACCAAGACATATGCCGCAGATTGAGAAAAAGAAAATTAGATTTTCTTTTATCTTGGATAAGATAGAACCGCTCCTTATTCTTGCTATTATGGGTGGTGTGCTGTGGTATGCGTATGCATCGTTTATAGATCCGGAGCTTAAAAAATATCTTCCCGGAGGCGAATTTCATAGTGATACAGAAAAAGCAAAACTTGCCGAACAAGAAAAATATCTTAAAGAACTTCAAGATTTTTATTCACTCTATCAAAAGAGGACGTCCGGCACGGATGTGCTTGCAAACGCCGTTCCTCAACATGCAGATTCCCCGGGATTTTTTGCTGGGTTTGAAAAAATTGCCACTGATCTTGGCCTTGGCCTTGAAGTTATTAGCGTAACTCCGCCTAAAGGAATTGAACCCAAGAAAAAAGAAAAAGGACAGCTTAAAGAATTGACCATATCCGTTAAGTTTACAAAAGTTGATTATAAAAAACTTAAAACGCTTTTAAATATTTTTGAGACGAACAGAAGAATCCTTGATGTGCAGTCTGTTGACGCTGATCCTTCTGGTGGCGCCGCAAGTTTTATTATCAAGACATATTACCAAGAATAATATGCCTCCACAACTATATCCAAAAAAGAAACGAACAAATTCACTTGCGCTGACTGTTATTTTTGTGCTTCTTTTAGGGTATGCCGGATATTATTTTTATCAGATGTATGGGCCAAAACCACAAACTGCTATTTCAGTTTCTGCAGAAAAGAAAAAACTTCCCATAAAAAAGATTGATTGGGAAAAAACTGTGTATGAGGATCCGTTTTTCCTTTCTTTAAAAGAACAAATGCCTACGCAAATCACTGTTGGTACTATAGGAAATAAAGAACCATTCGTGATAAAGAAGAAATAATATGCAAAGTCAGCTTATTAAAACACTTGTTGCAAAAGGGATTCTGAAAGAAGAAGAAGGTAAACATGTTATTGCAGAAGCAACACGATCTTCCATAGATCCGGATGATTATCTTCGGAGGCAGAATATTATTCCGGAAAAAGAATTAGTAAAGGTACAGGGAGAGTTGTACGGACTTCCCTTTGTTGATCTTGAGCGCGTAGAGATTCCCTACGATATTCTTACTGTGATTCCACAAACTGTTGCGGAAAATTATCAGTTGGTAGTATTTGAAAAAAAAGGAAATGATGTGAGCGTGGCACTGGTGCATCCCAATGATTATCGCGCGATTGAAGCGATCAATTTTTGGGCAAAGGAAGAAGGATACGTACTCCATCTCCACGTGACCACGTCACCAGGATTTCAAAATGCAGTAAAAAATTATTCGCCTTTTAGAAAAGAAATCGGCGAAGCGCTTGAATCGTTAGAGACGCAACGGCTAGAAGAATCAAAAGGAGAACGAAAAGGGAAGCTCATTGAAATTATTCGAAAAGCCCCGGTCGCACGGATTATTTCTCTTATCATTACAGAAGCGGTAAATGCCGGTACGTCAGATATCCATATTGAGCCGGGAGTTAGAGAGACGCGTATCAGATATCGTATTGATGGCATTTTACATGTCTATCTCACTTTGCCATTTCATCTGCATTCATCACTTGTCGCACGCATTAAGGTGCTCGCAAGCCTGAAAATGGATGAGACGCGTATTCCGCAGGACGGCCGTATCAAGGTGACAATCGATGGTAGAGATATTAACTTGCGTGTATCAACATTGCCGGTTTCTGGAAATGAAAAAGTCGTGATGCGTATTCTTCCTACTGAAACAAAAACCATTACCCTTGAACAGTTGGGATTTATTGGCAAAACACTTGATCTTTTAAAAGCTATTATCGCACGTCCAACAGGAGTGGTACTGGTCAGCGGACCTACAGGATCCGGTAAATCTACGACTCTTTCTTCTATTGTCGGCGCATTAAATAAAGAAACAGTAAATATTATTACCCTTGAAGATCCGGTAGAATATTACATTCCAGGCATCAATCAAGTGCAGATAAATCCGGAAGTCGGCTTGACTTTTGCATCTGGTTTGCGTGCTGTTCTTCGTCAAGATCCCAATGTCGTAATGGTGGGTGAAATTCGTGATAATGAAACCGCAGAATTAGCCATTCATGCTGCATTGACTGGACACTTCATGCTTTCCACTATTCACGCAAAAGACGTACTTGGCGTGATTCCTCGCTTGACTGATATGCACGTGGAGCCATTTTTGATTTCAGCGGCAGTCAATACACTTATTTCTCAGCGTCTTGTTCGGCTCTTATGTCCTAAATGTAAGAAAACCGTTGCAATTCCTCAAGGACTAGAAAAGGAGGTTCTCCAAGAATTGGATAATTTGCCTGACAAGAAAGTCGTAGAACAATATATGACCTCAGGAAAGAAACTGACATTTTACCGTTCGGAAGGATGTGAAAATTGCGGAGGATCGGGATATAAAGGGAGATCAGTAGTGGCAGAGGCATTTCAGATGACAGAGAGTGTTCAGAATGTCCTGACAGGAAAATATTCCATTGATGATCTTGCAAAAGAAATGAAAAAACAAGGGAATATGACCTTGAAACAGGATGCTATCGTGAAGGCGTTACAGGGGTCGACGTCTCTTGAAGAAGTACTGCGCGTGACACGGGAGTAGTTGCTTGATTCAATATTTCTTATAAGCTACAATACAAGAAGGTATCACCTTCTTTTTTATTTATTATTTTAATGGTATGGATACTGCACAATCGTTAGCATTTAGGAAGCTACTTACGGAAAGCATAAAACGCGGAGCATCCGATGTTCATCTCACTATTGGTGCGCATCCTATGGTGCGCGTAGATGGATTATTGCGTCCATTGGCTGATGAAGAAATTATTACAGAACAATATTTAAACATTATCGTTGATGGCATTTTAAACCCATCGCAAAAAGAAAAATTGACTCGCGATCGAGACGTTATTTTTACTACTGTTTTTGATGAAAAAATCAGAAGTAAAATCCATGTATTTTATCAGGAAGGTTTTCCTGTTCTTTCGTTTCATTTTTTTTCCATGACCGTACAGACCGTGCAAGAGCTTGGCATCGAACTGAACTTTGAACGATTTATTTCTGCAAAAAGTGGACTGTTAATTATCACCGGTCCGCGTGGGTCAGGGCGTACGACACTGACTGTCGGTCTTCTGGAAGATATCAATCGAACACAAGCCGTACATATCATGACCATTGAGGATCCTATTGAATATAACTTAAACGGCAATCGAAGTATTGTCGTCCAACGAGCGGTGGGAAGTGATGTGCCTACAGTAGGAGATGGACTTTCTGCAGCAGAACAAGAAGATGTAGATATTCTATATGTTAGTGATGTGAAAAATGCCGATCAGATGCGTACGATTTTGGAGCTTGCAAATAGCGGTATGTTTGTCATTGTGGTATTTAATACTGATTCATCTGCCATGGCGCTTGAGAAAGTTATTTCATTTTTTGGATCAAATGAACAGCCGCACATTCGCAATCTTCTTGCAGAATGCCTTCGAGGAGTGATTGTGCAATTCCTTCTTCCAAAAATTGGCGGCGGAGTTGTAGGTGTTCATGAAATACTTATCAATAATCAGTCTGCAAAAACTCTTATTGCGTCAGATAAGCTCAATCAGATTGGTCAGCTTATCAATGTATCTCGCGCTGAGGGCATGACAAGTATTGATCATGAATTAGCCATGCGCGTGCGGAATAATGAAGTTCTTCTTGAGCACGCGCGTACTATCGCGCAAGATCAGCAGACTCTTGATACACTTATGAGAACATAATTTTATGAATATTCGCATTCCTCATTCCTGGCTTTTGGAATATGTTTCTACAAAATTAAATCCACAGCAAATTGCGCGACGAGTGTCGCAAAGTGGGCCGTCTATTGATCGCGTTCATCAAGAAAATAGTGATGCTGTGTATGATGCTGAAATTACCACCAATCGTCCGGATGCGTATGCCGTGTATGGGTTTGCGCGTGAAGTAGCGGCAATTCTTGGTGTTCCATTTCAAGAAAAATTAACACCGACATATCTCCAGAAACAAAAGGAAAAAAATCGTTTTTCTGGAAATGCTCGTGTTCGTCTAGATATAGATGTTCAAAATACATCTCTTTGTCGCAGATACTGCAGTGTTGTCATGGACACTGTTAGTAACGGCCAGTCTCCTGAATGGATGCAAAAGCGTTTACTGGCATGCGGATTGCGTCCCATCAATGCGGTTGTAGATATTACGAATTACGTCATGCTTGAATATGGTCAGCCGCTTCATGCGTTTGATGCTGAAAAAATTGTGTCACACCAGAAATTACGCGCAGACAGTATATATAAAAAAATTATCATACGAAATGCACGTAAACAAGAAACAGCTATCACATTGGACGGAGAGAAAAAAATACTTGATCCTTCCATGCTCGTCATTGCGGATGATGCGCACGTACTTGCATTGGCGGGTATCAAAGGATGTCGCGGCGCGGAAATTAGCGAGTCAACTAAGACGATTATTTTGGAAGCCGCGAGCTTCGATCCGGTGCATGTGCGCGTTTCATCTCGCGCGCTGAATATTCGCACAGATTCTTCTGCGCGTTTTGAAAAAAATTTAAGCAGCGAATATCCGCTCTATGCAATTTTTCGAATGATTGAACTTCTCAAAGAATATACCCACGCGCGTATTGCGACGCCGGTTACTGATATATATCCAGCGCGTGAGCGTACGAAGAATATTGTATTTGACCCAGCTCTTTTAAAAAGAATTCTTGGCATATCTGTTCCTCTCCAAGACGCAAAACGCATGTTAAAGGTTTTAGGATTTTCACTTCAAGCAAAAGGAAAAAAAATCAGCGTTACTGTACCATTCTGGAGAAGTGTAGATGTCACGAAAGGCATTGATCTTGTTGAAGAAATTGGCCGAATGGCAGGATATCATACATTTGCTCCACGCGCTTTACAAGGAGAAACGCCCTATATACCGCTTGATCAAACATTTGCGTTTGAACAACAAGTAAAAATGAGTATGCGCGATAGGGGGTGGACAGAGATTATGACATATTCGTTTATAAGTAAAAAACTTCTTGAATCTTGCGGTTTTGATCCCGCAACTTCATTACAAGTAGTCAATCCTCTTTCGCAAGATTTTGAATATATGCGGCCAAGCCTGCTTCCCGGGATTTTGCAGGCAGTGGCAGATAACGAACAGAAACGCGATCAGCTTAGACTTTTTGAAATGAGTAATATCTATATCCCGAAGAAGAATACTCTCCCGCAAGAACAGCTTCTTCTCTCCGGTCTTTGTATGGAAAAGGAAAAAGAACTTAACATATACCGTGACGTAAAAGGACTCTGTGAAATATTGACACAGGAATGGTTTTTGGATACTGTTTCATCTATACGTTTTGCGTCATTTTCAGAACATCATCCATTCTTTGATCAGAAGAAATCCGTTGCTATTTTTTTTCATGAACAACGCATCGGATATTGTGGAATTCCACATCAAAGTATTCTTCGGACTTTAGGTGTCAAAACATTGTGTGCTGGATTTGAAATAGATGCGCAAAGCGTTTTGATGCGCAAGGCAGTATCACGTGTGTTCATCCCTATTCCGAAATATCCGTCTGTTGTACGCGACGTAGCATTTGTTTCTGATAGAAATGAGCCGTATGAACATATTGCAAATGTAATACAAGAAACTGACCCGCTTATTATTGGCGTAGAACTTTTTGATATTTTTGAAAGCGAAAAGCTTGGTAAAGAAAAACGTAGTCTTGCATTTCATATTACGTATCAGTCGAGTGAGCGAACGCTCCTTACTGAAGAAGTGGATACGGTACATGAGAGACTTTTGAAAAAAATAAAAGAAACATTTCACGCAGAAATACGATAAGATATATATCTATGGCTGATAACATGGAAACGTTAGTATCATTGTGTAAGAGAAGAGGATTTGTTTTTCCTTCATCTGAAATTTATGGCGGATTTGCGGCTGTGTATGACTATGGACATTATGGCGCTCTCTTGAAGCAAAATATTCGTGATGCATGGTGGCGTCATATGGTGCAACTTCGCGATGATGTTGTCGGTTTGGATAGTGCAATTTTTATGCATCCTACCACGTGGATTGCATCTGGACATGTGGGAAGCTTTGATGATCCGCAAGTTGATTGCCGATCGTGCAAAAATCGTTTTCGCGCAGATCACGTACTAGAAGAATTCGGTATTTCCGCGGATAAAGCGACATTGGAATTTATCAATGAACAGCTTGACATGCTCCGTGAGAAAGGGAAACTTGCGTGTACAGTGTGTAAGTCAAAGGATCTTACACCCGCAAAACGTTTTTCTTTGATGGTAAAATCAAATCTTGGTTCTCCCACGGATGCATTAAGTGAAGAAAACGTGGTGTATCTTCGTCCGGAAACATGCGGCGGTATTTATTTGGAGTATAAAAATACGCTTGATGCGTTGCATCCAAAATTGCCATTTGGTATTGCGCAAGTGGGTAAGGCATTTCGAAATGAAATTGTTGCACGGCAGTTTATTTTCCGCACGCGAGAATTTGAACAAATGGAAATGCAGTATTTTTTGCATCCATCTCAAACAAAAGAAAAATATGATACATGGAAAGATGTGCGGTATGCATGGTATATGGAATATGGTATTGCGCGAGAGGATTTGCAATGGTATAAACATGAAAAGCTTGCGCATTATGCGTCTGAAGCATATGATGTTGAATATCGATTTAAATCTTTAGGCGGATATAAAGAAGTGGAAGGCATTCATGCGCGCGGAGACTGGGATTTATCTCAGCATGCAAAATTTTCTGGCACTGATTTGAGCTATTATGATGATGCGACTAAAGAACGATTTATTCCGCATATTGTAGAAACATCCGCAGGACTGAATAGACTTTTTTTCATGTTTATTGATAACGCGTATACAGAAGAAGAGGTGAATAGTGAACAACGAGTAGTTTTGAAGTTTGATAAACGTCTTGCGCCAGTGAAGGTGGCAGTACTGCCGCTTTCAAAGAAACCGGAACTTTCAAATGTTGCGCGTCCGCTGTATGAAGAATTGCGCAAAGAATTTTTTACTGAATATGACGAGACGCAAAGCATTGGAAAGCGATATCGCAGACAGGATGAAATTGGAACGCCCTATTGCGTGACAGTAGACTTTGATTCACTGGAAGATAAACAAGTAACCGTGCGTGATCGCGATACTATGAAACAAGAAAGAATTGCAATCCAAGATATAAAAAATTATTTAAAAGAAAGATTCATATAATTATGCACACATCATTTACACTTCCCAATGGCGTTCGAGTATTATTTGCACCATTGAAAGATACGCAGACTGTGACAGTGCTTGCGCTGTTCGGCGTGGGATCCAGATATGAAACAAAAGAACTCAATGGATCCTCTCATTTTATTGAGCATCTCATGTTTAAGGGCACAGAAAAAAGGCCGAATTCACTTGCAATTTCAAAAGAGCTGGACGGCGTGGGCGCAGAGTATAATGCATATACTGGAAAAGATCATACCGGATATTATGTGAAAGTAAATTATGAACAGCTACCACTGGCGCTTGATGTAGTATCTGATATGCTGTTTCATTCTAAGTTTGATTCGGAAGAAATGGAACGCGAGAAAAAAGTTATTTCAGAAGAGATTCGTATGTATCGCGATAACCCCATGATGTATGTAGATAATCTTTTGGAACAGGTCATGTTTTCTCCATCAAGCTTAGGTTGGGATATCGCAGGGGACGTGGAGACGGTACTTGCGTTCAATCGTGATTCAGTGATCTCATATATGCACTCGCATTATCGCCCGGAAAATACCGTTATTGGCATTGCGGGAAATTTTGATACTGAAAAAGCGCGTGAAGAAGTAGAGAAGTTATTCTCTCAATTTTCAGATGCGCCAGTGGGATCAGTATTGCCGAGCTATACGTCATTTGATCAATCGTCAGTGACATCCGGCCCGTGCGTACTGACACATTTTAAAGAAACAGAGCAGGTCCAGCTTGCATTGGGATGGTATGGGCGCAAGTATTTGCATCCTGATACTTATGCACTGTCTGTGTTAGCAAACATTCTGGGCGGCACTATGAGCTCACGACTTTTTATCTCTGTTCGCGAGCGTTTAGGCTTATGCTATTATATCCGCGCAACGCATCAGCCATATCAGGATACGGGAAATTTTTATGTACAGGCAGGACTTGACAAAAATAGAATTCACGAAGCGATTCCTGTTATTCTGAAAGAAATTGAAAAGATAAAACGTGAAGGCATTACCGACAGTGAACTTCAACGCGCAAAGGACAATACCAAGGGTCGCATGGCAATACAGTTAGAGGACTCTGAAAATGTTGTTTCATGGTATAGTACGCAGGAAATTCTCACAAAAAAAATGTTGACGCCAGAGGAAAAACTCGCTAAGATATATGCAGTGACAGGAGAAGATGTAAAGCGAGTTGCGAATGAGATATTTCAGCAGAACGCAATGCATCTCGCAGTCATTGGTCCGTATCATGATTCAAAAGAATTTGATTCGCTTCTGACTATGACGTAAAAAAATATGCGTATAGGAATTGACTGCCGTTCTCTCGTGACATTACCCCATGAAGAACGCGGCAGCATAGAATACTACACCTACTCACTCATTAAACAACTTTTTGACATTGATAAAGAGAACGAATACGTTCTCTTTTTTGATCATTTAGTAAAAGACGCGGAACGATTTAAGCGAGATAATGTATCGGTGCGATATTTTCCATTTTCTTACTATCGTCAGTATTTGCCGTTTGCATATTCGCATTTGCTTATGGCAAGTTTTTTGAATAGAGAAAAGCTAGATATCCTCCATTCTCCGGCACATACTATCCCGCTTATGTATAAAGGAAAGTTCATTATCACCATTCGGAATATGTCTGTGTTTAAGCATCCGGAATGGTTCAAGCATGAATATTTGCCGCCGGTACCGCCTGAATTATTTTCTCGCACGCTCTTTACCATGAAGAAACTCTTGCCGCAAAATATTAAAAAGGCGGATAAAATTATAACATTTTCAAAAGATACAAAAAAAGATGTTGCAAAAGTATTTAATGTATCGGCAGAAAAAATTTCTGTTGTGTATCCCGGCATTGATACAGATGAAAAATTTAAGACAGGAGATGACGCAGAGGAGTTAAGTGCGCGGTTTGGTATTACGCGGCCATATATATTTTTTATTGGAAGTATTGAACCGCGAAAAAATTTACATGGATTAGTGCAAGCATATTATCAGCTTCTTTTAGATCATCAGGAGCTTGCACAATATCAGCTATTATTAGTGGGTGAAAAACGCGGTGGGCCAAAGTGTGATGAACTTTTTGATACTATTGATTTTTGCAATAGAGATCTTGAAAAACGGGGAATTGCGCATCACGGCGCGCAGATACGGTATATTGGATTTGTGCCATATCAGGATAAATTTCTTTTCCTGCGAAACGCAACCTGCTTTGTGTATCCTTCATTTTATGAAGGATTTTGCTCTACGCCATTGAAAGCTATGGAGTATGGCATACCTGTGATTGCATCTCGTATTCGTTCATTGGTAGAGATTGCAGATAATGCGGCATATTTTATTGACCCAAATAGTACAGCAGAGATTCAGAAGGCGCTATATGATGTCTTGACAAAAAAAGACCTGCGCGAGCGATTGCGTACGGCAGGAGATAAGCATGCACGGAAATTTTCATGGAAAGAATCTGCGCAGAATACGTTGAATATATATAGGAGGGTATCTCAGAAATAAAGCTAGAACAAATCATTCAGTAGGCTTCGTCCGGTCATATCTTCACTTGGCTTAAGTTCCATAAGTTCACAAAGTGTTGGCGCAACATCTGCCAAGATGCCAATAGGATTGATATTTTTTTTCAGAACCTCGATTTCTTCCGGGGTTCTGCTTTTTTTCATGTCTTCATGAATAAGCATGAGAGGCACGGGACTGGTAGAATGTTCTTTGCTTATAGTGTGTTTGAGAATGTCTATTTTTATCTCTGCATTGCCATGATCTGCGGTGATCGCGGTAATGCCGCCTACTTTTCGATTTGCTTCCACAATTTTTCCAATGCAGTCATCAACCACCTCAATACCCTTGATAGTTGCTTGCAGATTTCCTGTGTGACCTACCATATCCGGGTTTGCGTAGTTCACGAGAATAAAATCATAGATTTTTTTCTCAATCAACGGAACAAGTTTTTCTGTCACGCCATACGCGCTCATTTCCGGCTTCATGTCGTATGTTTTTACTTTTGGTGATTCTACAAGAACACGATCCTCATTTTTATAAATTTCTTCTGCGCCGCCATTAAAGAAGTAAGTAACGTGCGCGTATTTTTCCGTTTCTGCAATGCGAAGTTGCTTGAGTCCTGCGGCGGCGACAAGTGATCCAAATGGATGCGGAATATGTTCAGGGGGGAATGCCACTTTTGCAGGCAAACCAGCTTCATATTCTGTGAATGTTGCGAAAAAGAGATCTTGCGGAATTTTTTCTTTTTTAAATTTATCAAAATTTTCTTCTACAAAGCCCTTTGTGATCTGACGCGCGCGGTCTTCACGAAAATTGAAAAAGATTACCGCATCATGATCTTCAACAAGCGCAAGAGGAGTGTCTTTTTTGTCAGTAATGATCACAGGCTCAAGCATTTCATCATCTGCTTTTGCGGCATAGGATTTTTGGAGTGCGTCAAAAATTTCGCGATGCTTGTTTCCCTTGCCAAGTGTAAGTACGTCATACGCGCGTTGTGTGCGATCCCATGCGTTGTTTCTGTCCATTGCCCAATACCGTCCGCACAGTGATGCGATAGTTCCTGTTTTTGTTTTTTTCATGGTCTCTTGCAGGTCTTTTAAAAAAGTCATGCTTCCTTGCGGGGGAGAATCGCGGCCATCTGTAATGCAATGGATATAGACATCTTTGATTTTTTGCTGCTGCGCAAATTGAATAAGCGCTTTGAGATGTTCAATGTGGCCATGCACGCCCCCGGTACTTGCAATGCCGTAGAAGTGAAGTTTTGATTTATTTTTTTTGGTATGTTCAGCGGCTTTTAGGAAAACGTCATTAGTGAAAAAACTTTTATTCTCAATGGAAATATTTATGCGAGGAAGATTTTGATACACCACCAGTCCTGCGCCAAGATTCAAGTGTCCCACTTCGGAATTGCCCACTTCTCCCCAAGGCAATCCCACGGCAATGCCTGACGCATCAAGAATTCCATATGGGTAATTTGCAATAATGGCATCCATATTTGGTTTTTTTGCCATAACCACTGGATTGTTTTCATCAATTGCGCTAATGCCAAAGCCATCAATCGCAACAAGGAGAATGGGTTTTCTAGGCATATGTTATTATTTTTTAGAAAATGCAATTCTCTTTATAAATAATTGAACATTTTTTGAGAGTCTGACGGTATACTTTGTATGACGAGCTCCGTAACGTATAGAATAGATTTTAGCAGGGAAGCCTAGATGCAGTATCATATCGCGTACATGCTCTGCGAGTTTCGGAATGATGGACGTAAAATTTATCATCAGATACCCTCGGTCTTTGTATAATGAACCATCTGTTTGAAGTAGTCCTCGTAGGCAGGCACATGAATATTTTTTATCTTGTATGATCCAGTATGGAACCGATACGGATTGTTCTACTTTAGAGCCCTTTCCTAAAGACCAGGGAATCCATTGATTCCATTTATTTGAATAAGAGCTAATATCTCCGTATGTTTTTTTGCGAGATATGATAAAAGAAACTTTATTGTCTGGTAATAATATTTTTATTGCTTGAGTGATGTCAGAAATAATGCCGGGATATTTTGTATCACAGGTAATTCGTAAGCGTGTTGCCCTTCCGTTGGGATTTGAAAGATTTCCATCTCCAAGTGCTGCTCCAATAATATAGGCAAGCGTTGCTTTAGTTTTTCTATTCATATATTTGCATGTGTTATGCATGCAAATGCCCGAGGTGGGACTCGAACCCACACGCCTTTTGGGCACGCGATTTTGAGTCGCGGTCGTCTGCCAATTCCGACACTCGGGCGTATGTATATATTCTATAGTCATAGAATGTTTTCGTCAACCTATTCTGTCAGAAATATTTGATAAATAAAATATTCTATGTTATTTTTAGTACTAAATTGAATAAATTGCAGTTCCTTAACAGGAGGAATGAAAATATGCAGAATAGCAAGGTAGTTTATTTCGCTGGAGCAATTCGAGGTGACCGTTCATTAGCCTATGTCATGCGAGAAATTGTTGAGTACGTACAAAGTCTGGGACTCATCGTCTTAACCGAGCATGTCATTGCTGATGATCCTATTGCTACATTAGCGGGTAAGGTTGAAAAAGAGAAAGTCGATCTACTCGCGGAAGATATAGAGAGACAAGACATTGCATGGCTGGATCAAGCAACGCACGTTATCGCGGAAATTTCCGGTGCAAGCACGGGGACAGGTCGTGAAATCGAGTACGCTCGAACCAAGGGATATTTTGGCAAAGTTCACGCGAAAGTTCTTTGTCTTTATCATGCAGAGCGAGAATTTTTTGCATCGCCCATGGTTCGTGGCATGACACCAGATCGCTACTCGAACGTTGTTATTAAAAGTTATACGGATAGTGAGGAAGTGAAGTTGCTTATCAAAAAATTTCTTGAAGTTTAATTGAAGACAATCATAACGCGGTTGTCTTATTTTTTTTGAAAGAATAAAAATATTTGCCAACAAAGAAAAATTTGGTAGTATTATTGAAGAGATTTCGTCGTGTTCTATGAGAGTATTTTTTTATTTTATCGTAAACTGAACGAAAATAGTTCGCGATATTTCAAGAATAGAGCATTTGTGATATATGGCAGTCATTCATAAAAAAGTGTGGAGAGAATATTTTGAACAAACTCTTTCTGGTAAGAAAAAACTTGAACTGCGCCTTGCAGATTTTGATATTCATGAAGGCGATACACTCGTATTAGAGGAGTGGGATAAAGATAAAAAAGAATATACTGGAAGAACAGTTGAAGTTATTGCTACATATATCTTGAAAACAAAAGGTCAGACATTTTGGTCAGCAGAAGATGTGGAGAAATACGGATTTCAGATTATTCAATTTGAAATGAAGTAAAAAAATTCTGTGCGCATTTTTTCTTTTATTGATAAAAAAATACATCGCGCGCTTGATGCGACCACCATGTATCGCGTAGTTGAGTACGCGCTCGGTATATTAGCAGGGTATGCTATCATACTCTCTTTTTTTCATATCTTGCCGTACAACGGATTCTTTCTATTGCTTTCTTTAGGGCTGCTTGTGAGTGTATGTCACATAGTCAATGCCCTTTGTTCATTTATTACAAAACGGCCAGAACATCCAGAGTCTGCTGTCATCACAGGACTCATCCTTTTTTTTCTTTTCTCTCCGCTTGCAACAGTATCTGATGCACTCTTTCTTGCTCTTGCCGCTGCACTTGCCATGGCATCAAAATATATATTTGCATATCACGGAAGACAGATTTCTAATCCCGCGGCGTTTTCCGCGGTTATTTTTGGATTATTTGGAAATCCTGCGATTTGGTGGGTGGGTTCTGCTGGTATGCTTCCGGCAGTTAGTATTGTTGCACTCTGTATTTTAAAAAAAATGCGGAGATGGAATCTTTTTTTTCTTACGGTATGTGCAAGTTTTATACCGGTGAGTATACTTGCTTTAAAAAATAACACGTCTTTACTTACTGTATTTACACAGCATATTACCTCTTGGCCAATAGTATTTTTTGTAAGTGTCATGGTGACTGAACCGCTTACATTGCCGCCAATCAAAAAATTTCAAATGATATACGGCGTGATAGTTGGAATACTTTCTAGCATTCCATTTCATATTGGGCTACTATATTCTAGTCCGGAACTTGCGTTGGTTTTTGGAAATATATATTCATATATAGTGAGTATGAAAAAGCGAATATCTTTTCGCCTGAAAGAAAAAATATATATAGCAAAAGATGTATGCGAACTCATTTTTCAGCCAAACAATGCATTCTTATTTTCTCCCGGGCAGTATATGGAGTGGACATTACCACATGAGCATCCAGATGTTCGCGGAATTCGGAGATACTTTACGCTCGCATCTTCTCCTACGGAGAATAATGTGCATGTTGGTGTGAGATTTTCTGCGCCGTCAAGCAGCTTTAAGAAAAAACTCCACTTACTCGAACAAGGAGATACTGTCTGGGCAGCTCAACTTTGCGGAGATTTTGTTTTACCAAAACAGATCGGACAAAAACTTGGATTCATAGCAGGCGGTATTGGCATAACACCATTCAGGAGCATGATAAAATATTGCATAGATATTCAAAGAAAATGCGACGCAGTGTTATTTTATGTAAATAAAACACCTGAAGATATTGCATACATATCGTTACTTAATGATGTCTCTACGCGCGGTATACGAACAGTCTATTGTGTTGATACTGTCGGCACTACGGCCGAGTGGAAGGTGGAAACTGGCTTTCTTACGCCACAAGTTATTGAAAAATATATCCAAGATACACAAGAACGACTTTGGTATATCTCTGGACCAAACGCAATGGTAGAAACGTATAAAAAACTTCTTAGAGATATGGGCGTGAAAAAGAAAAATATAAAAACAGATTATTTTTCCGGATATGCATAAATTTTCTTTTGATGCGCTTGGAACAAGATGGAACGTAACGCTCTGGGATTGTGGTGGGGATGAATGTATATATCTACAAAAAGATATACAAGAACAAGTGTATGCGTTTGAACAGACATTTTCTCGATTTATCAAAACATCATATCTTCAATCTCTTACACATACAACAGGAATACAATCAGTACCGTCTGATTTTGTAAAAATACTTTTACTGTATAAAAAATTATATACTTCTTCTCAGAAGAAATTTACTCCTCTCATAGGGTCTATTCTTGATGATCTTGGATATGATGAACAGTATTCCTTTACTGCAAAAAAAACTGTGCGTCAACCGCCTGATTTTGATGATGCGGTTCACGTTCTTGATGAACAAACTATAGACATCCGCCAGCCAGTGTATTTTGATATTGGTGCAGCTGGAAAAGGATTTTTGGTAGATAAAATTTCCACATATCTGCGTATACATGAATGCAAAAAATTTTTAGTAGATGCAGGAGGCGATCTTTTTTATAAAGGAGATGAAAAAATCCGTATTGGCCTTGAACACCCAGAGGATGCTAGCAAGGCAATTGGAGTATTGGAATTTTCTGGCGGCGCATTCTGCGGGTCTGGATGTGGCAAGCGAGCATGGGGAGAATATTGTCATATTATAGATCCGGAATATGTGCGCTTACCGCGTGATATTCGCGCAACATGGGTTATGGCAGACTCCACGGCACTTGCAGATGGGCTTGCAACATGTTTATTTTTAGGTGAGCCGGAATTATTTCAAAAAGATTTTTCTTTTGAGTATTGTATTGTAGATGAGAATTATAAAATAAAACATTCCGCTGGTTTTTTAGCGGAATGGTTTTGAGTAATAAGTTCGAAAATTGTCATTCCAGCGAAAGCGGGAATCTAATTTCGATTTGCTTGTTGTTTTATCTTTTCAACCGCATCCATAAATCCTTTTGTGGCAAGTGATGCGCCGCTCACTGCAGTAAGAGAGAGTTCGCTTAAAGATTTTCCAATAACTTTTTCTTTGTAGCCAGTGCTGAATGTATCTTGCCATTTTTTGCTTGCCGGATTTGTTGCCGTGCCGGTGAATTGTGTATCAGTGATTTCATTATTTTTAAGCGTAAGAGAAACTTCAACTTTTTCCGCCCCAGCAGGAGATGTGTAGTCCCCGGCTGCTGAATAGGTGCCGTCTTCGTAGGCTCCCTCTGTCTTTTCTGCCGATACTTGGTTGGTTTTTTTCTCATTTGGTATTTGATCAGGGAGGGTTGCATTACCATCAACTTCTTTTGCATCTACAAGTTCCCTGAGACCATCTACTTCCTGTTTTAATTTTGCATTTTCTTGTTCTACGGAATTTTCAATATTTTTTTTGACTCCCTGAGAAGACTCTGCTTTTGGGTTTTTCCAAAACCATGCTCCAGTGCCAATCATAGCAACGCCGGCAATCATAGCAATAACACTTGAGGCATTTATTTTTTTTGGCGATTGCTGCTTCTGCTGTTCTGTTTCCATAAAGTGTGAATAATTACGAATGATGCTGATAGTATATCAAAATAGAAAAAGCATGCAAGAAAAGTTGACTGTTTTTTTGCCATGTGTCAGTGTATACGCATGGAGGAAAAGAGTAATGAAGTTGTCCGTGCGAAAAATACAATCCCACATGACTGATCTTTGGAAAAAGCTCCTTGATCATCACCCAACGCACTTTGAGCTTGAGGGCGTTATAAAGAATATCCCTTCTCTACGGCTAGCAGCAGCAAAAGAACTCCTTGCGCAACAGAATGTTTTAAATGAAAGTCTTTGTTGTATTATGCAATACTGCGAAGAGCTTCGCGTTTCTGCGTGGGATAAATTCGCTCTCAAAAATCCGTCAGATATTGATCTGCGGCGCGTCATAGAAAATGTCCCTTCACTTGCAGAATCTGCAGGAAGAATGCTTCTTGATAGATATCCAGAAAAGCATCTGCTCTTCTGTGTCATGGAGCACGTCTCCTTTCTCCGCAATGAAGCATGGATACAGTATCGTGATCAGGCGCCAACAAATGATGAGTTGCGTTGGATCATCCGTTATATTCCTGCTCTTCAGATTGATGCAGGGAAAATGCTTCTTCGTCGTAATCCAAACAATGCAGATCTTCGCTGCGTTACGGTACGTGTGAAAGAGCTTCGGGCGAATGCAGGGAAAGCACTTCTTCATCAGAATCCGTCAAAAGATGATATTCAATGCGTTCTTCAGCATGTGCCTGATCTTAAAGATGAGGCAGAGCGTCTGCTTGTAAAGTGTATTAGCGAAGAAGATCTCTGGGAATTCATGAAAGCAGAGGGTAGAGAAATAGGAAACTTGGCAGGAGAAGAGTTGCGAAAAAGGACGCAACATCTTACGTTACCAGACAAGGAGTATCTCCACGCACATGCTCCCTTGTTGCAGATAGCGCTTGAACAGTATCAGCAAAGACATATACGCGAACGCGTCTTTGAAGAACTGCTCAGTATAGGGCTCAAAACACGTTAGAACGGAAAGAGTAAAAAATCATCTTTCCGTTTTTTATTTTCTTAGCTATAATCTAAATATAAAAATTAACCTATAGGTCTATGAACCAGCTTGTACACCCAAAAGAGAAAATATATTTTATTCTTGCCATACTTGTGACTATTGCATTTTATATCTCCCTGCTTTTTTCCATCGTTGGCGCTGGAATTTTAATAGGATTATGGGTTATGGGGTATATAAGCTTCGGTATTTTTATGGGAAGTATTCGCGGTAATGCAGTAAAAATTTCTGAACAACAGTATCCAGATGTGTATAGATTAGCAAAACAACTTGCATTACAAATGGGTATGAAATATCTACCTGCTATATATGTATTGCAAGAAGGTGGTGCGCTGAATGCATTTGCAACACGTTTTACGCGGAGGAATTTTGTTGTTATTTTTTCCGATGTATTTGAACTTGCATATGAAAAGGGAGAATCAGCGCTTGCATTTATTTTATGCCATGAACTTGCACATATCAAATGTAATCATGTACGATACCAATGGCTTATTGACGGTGCTATGATTATTCCGCCATTGGCAACAGCACTTTCTCGCGCGCGAGAATATACCTGCGATCGCCATGCGGCATATTATAGGCCAGATGGCATTTCTGACGGTCTCACCGTACTTGCAGCAGGAAAGAGATTATATAAAACAATCAATGCGCAAGAATTTATGAATCAAACGCAGACAGATAAAAGTTTTTTGATCTGGCTTGCGGAAAAACTTGCAACACATCCGAATCTTCCAAATAGAATTAGGGAGGCACAGAGAATTATAAGAAGTACGCCTATGCGCATGTCAACGCCTCCTACGCCACCTTTACAAGCACAGACAGCTCCACTGCCCCCGCACATTGTGTAATTTTATTTTTACCATATATGAACGAATCTCATATTTCACGCCCTGAAAACCAGCAGAAAAAAGAACCATTTTTTGATAAAGTGAAAAAACTTGGCATGCCATTTGCGATTTCTGCTCTTGTAGGATGTCATCCATCGCCTATTTCTCCAAAAACAGAAGGGCTTGGGCAAGAAACGCAAGCAGAAAGAATGATTGAAATTCCCAACCAACGGAATAGATATGAAGAACCAAAATTTGATCTTTTTTCAGTTCCAGAAACAGAAGACGCGAAAAGTTATCAGAGCGCTGCATTCAAACATTTTACACAACATCCGGATTATCAAAAAGTAAAAGATGGAACACTCAAGTTTGATGAAGATATTATTGATTTGAGCGAAGATAATTCTATACATCTTTCTCCGCAATCATTATCTTTATGGATTGCGTTTGTAGTAAGTAAACTTCATCCAGAATTTTATTTTTATACCATGAGCCAAAAGAAAGGAAGTTGGAATTCAAATACGCGCCTTTTTGATATTCAAAAAGCATTTGGTATTCCAGACTCTCGCGGAGTATTAAATACTGAAACACTTCACGCTATTGATGCGACATGGAAAGCCTATGAAGATACATGCCGTGAGGCAAACAAGCAGTGGAAGCAGATATGCGAAGAAGAGAATATTGAATCTCGTATTGTTGATACAACAGGAGTGCCAACTTTGGATGCGCTTGTTACGCTTGCAGATAGAGCGTATCAGAAAACTGCTATTACTGCCGTTCCTCAGCATTTGCGGAAATATGCCGCAGGCGAGGGAAATGTATTTTTATTTACAAAAGATACAGCACCCTTTTATGGCACTATTTTTTCTTCAGAAGATGGATATAAGGGAACATATATCCATGAGCTTGGACATAATATTTTTGGATTTGGTTTACAAGGAGGGAAAAATAAAAAAATAAATGAAAAATTTCCCGGCGGCGCATATGGAGACTCTGCTCTAAAGGGCGCTGATCTTATGCCATTTTTTTATACAGCATTCGGAGGAAGAAAAATTCCCGCGTCGTATGTAGACTACGATATGACAGAAGGGATAATCAATCGCTTTGAAGACAGTCCCATGAATGAATTTGATACCATCTCATGGAATTTTCTTATGAAAACAAAACAAGATGGATTAAAAGGAAAATATTTTGTTGGTGATGATATTGAAAAAACAGGTAAAGATCAGTTTGTTTCCGGGTATGCTTTTTCAAATTCAATGGAAGACGAAGCAGAGACGTTTAGAATTGTTGTATTGCATCCTGAACAAGAAAAGCGCGGCATTGAAATCGCAGGCGCAGATTCAGATCTGGCAAAAAAATTTGCATTCATGCACAAGATACTTGATGAAAGTACATTTAAAGCATGGCAGGAAAATAATTTCTAACACTCATTTCTGGAACCCTTGCATATTTTTTAATTTTACTGTATGCTTTCTGCGCGGGGTAGAGAAGTCTGGCATCTCGCTTGGCTCAATCGCGAAAGATACCAATCTTTTGCAGGCGATCATTGAAAAGACGAAGAAGTTTTACATTATTAGCGACAATTCGAATAATTCCGTATGGATATTTTCGAGTTCCGCCACTATCCTTTTTAATAAAAGGCTTGGTAAAACGTTCTTGTGGTATAGAAGTGATATGTGACCAATACTGAATACAGGTATCATAAGGAAGAGTATCATGGCAGTGAATAACTGCTTTAATACGTTCTTCTCGAAAATTGCAAATTTCTCGTAAAAATCGAAGATATAGGGCAATGATAGATGGATTTCCATTTGCGAGAGTAATTTGCGTTCTATCTCCTTCAGTAGCCCAAAGAATAAGTCCTATAATGTTGAGTTCTGAATTTTTTTCAGGATCATATTGAAAAGGATCTCCATTGGGATTCCTTTTGGAATAAACACTTTCACTGCGTGTTAATGAGTGCGACATATATTGGTAGTATACCATGAATTCGTCTTTTGTGATATTTTTGGGCGTCTTATGTGGTAACATATAAGAAGATTATCTGTCAAATTCGGGGAAGCCCCTGATATATATCGAGGTAATCCCGAGCCAAGCCCATAGTAATAGTATGGGAAGGTGTAGAGACTGGTTGGCAGATCTCCTTAGAAAGGAGAAAGGGACAGTCCAGACCACAAATTCTCCACTTATTAGTGGAAAGCAATGTAAATCGTAGTGGTACGCATAACCAAGAGGTCGTGGGTTCAAATCCCACCCCCGCAACAGAGAAGTTCAGTGTGAAAACACTGGACTTTTTTGTTACGTAAAAAAGTGTTGCATATATTTATTATTTTTGATAGTGTACGAAAACCAATTCAAAAGGAGGAATAAGTGAGTTCTATTGACTTCACGCTTGTACGACATGCGGAAAGTGAGATGCAGTTAAAACCGCACATCATCTGTGGCAGGTCCACTGATACGCCCCTTACTGAGCTTGGCAGGCGACAGGCCTTATTATTAGGGCGACGCTTAAAACAAGAAGGTGCAAATTTTGACGAATGGTGGACGTCTCCGGCAGTACGAGCATGCGATACTATGAGTATCGCGCGACAAGAACTTGGCATTACAGGACAAGACGCCAATATTTTCATGAGCGAGGCACTTCATGAGCTCCATAAAGGCGATTGGGATGGTAAAGCGCGCGCGCTTCTTCCTAAGCATATTCTCATTCGAGCGAGAGAGGAGGGGTTGATTTTTCTCTTCCGCCCGGTGAGTCTGTACGTCAAGTTGGTGAACGTGTTATGACATGGGCGCTTGAACGAATAGTCCGCATCTCAAGTGAGCCGTATTCGATCATTACATTCACGCATACCATGGCCATTAGTTGCTTCGATTGGATGGTCGGAGGTATTGATGATGAGGAGGTGCTTGCGCCAAGAATTAAAAATACATCCTTGACATGCCTCTCTTATAAAGATGGAGTCTGGAGGGTTGTATTTTGAAATGATCATAGTCATCTCGAGGAGAATGAATTGTTTAGGCCCGTTTAGAGATAATACTCTTGCGGGCGTTTTTTATGATATTTTCATTGCGAGTCTGATGGAGTTGATTTTTTTATCAAAGAGACGTATAATATTCAGGTAAGTAATGAAACGTGTACGCCAGGGTAGCTCAGTCGGTTAGAGCATTCGCTTCATAAGCGAGGGGTCGCGAGTTCAAATCTCGCCCCTGGTACCAAAAGGACTCATCGTGAGATGAGTTTTTTTGATATAAAATATTTTAAAATAAAAAAGTCCGCATTGCTTGTATGCAGACATGTATTGTCTAGAAGTCTTTGAGCTTTTGCTCGATTACTTCCTTTTGTTTTTCGAGATTCTGGCGTTCTTGTTCGCGCTGTTCTGCGCTTCGCTCCTTATCTTCGCGTCGCGTTTCCGCGAGTATCCGTGCTGCTTCTTTTCTGCGCGCTACAAGAAGGAGATAATCCTTTGCACCGCTTGCATGCTCATAAAGAGCTTGCTCAAGCGTAGTGTATTTTGCAATGCGAGTGAATGGACTAGACGTGGTATAGGGAACCGTGCCTCCTGCCAAAAGAATCATTTCTTTGAGCTGTTTCATTCCTGCGCCGTTCAGTTTCCGGTGATTTTCATTCTTCAGGAACCAGTCAAGGTTATCTGAAAGATAGAAAATTTTCAGAAGTTGCGGACGGGATGAGGACGGGAGAACCTCCTTTGGCATGGATTCTGTGGCTTCCCACGTGGTGTCTGGAACTGTTTTGTCCCATGCGAACTCCAGGAAGTTTTTTACGAAATCTGCTAGAAGCTGGACAGAATGATTCCTCTCTGCCTTTGATCTGAAATTTGCGGGATGTGGCATGTTATTTCCGGATACTCTGCGATCCGTGTCATCCAGGAACCAGAGAAGTTTTTGGTAGATTCCTGGAATAGTGATCATATCCTGAGCAAAAAGTCCATCAGATCCACAGAGTATTCTCTGTTTGTCCACTTCTTTGAATAGAGTCTGTCCTAGCACCCACAAAGCTTTTTTTGCAAGCTCTTGCCGAGTGCACTTATGCACGTCATTCCAGTCGCCCGTGTATTTCTGTTCTTCCTTGCTAAGGAAATTCCAGGGTGTTGCAGTACCGTATCCGTCCGCAATCTCTAGAAGTGTGCAGTATTTCTGCGTGACTTCCTCTGTTGTGTACACTGGTACATTTGGTGCGCAGTGGAGAAGCCCCAGGAGTACTGGGAATTTTGTGTTTTCTGCAAAACACTTTTCCCATTGACTCCAACTGGAGAATTCACTGCACTCCTTGCCTGCCAGACGGTGTTCTTGTTTTTGGGTGGTTTGGGTTGTCAAAGTACATCCTCCTTTTACTATGCCGAGCTATTTACGGCAAGATGTATGATAGTAAAAAAGAGGCGACTTGTCAAGGGGACACATAATAAAAAACAGACAGCACGTTTTGCTGTCTATAGAGTGGCTTTAGGGGAGATATCTCCATGGCCAAATCGGATTTCCGTGAGTTTTCCTTCGCCCTTGACGATGACAAATCGCACGCCAAATCCCGGTTTCCAGTACCCGGTTGTTATGCGGTTGCTATTGATAGCAAATTGAAGAAGGTATCCTACTGGTCCGCGCTGGAGATCAGCGATTCTTTCCAGAGAATCGTAACTGCTTGCAATGCATGAAAGAATGATATCTTCGTCTTCTTCCCCTGCTAAATGCTGGATGCGAGAAAGCAATTCCTCTGCACGGCTTCCAAGGTGTGCTCGCATAAGAGGATTGTTTTGTGCATCGTCAAATGCCCATTCCAAATCGTTTGAGAAGCGAATGATTTGCATAAGTGATCGCATTTCCACGATTGACACTTCGCCATACTCACCATCGCAGAGCTTCCAGAATTCTTTTTGGAATTGTGGATTTTGCGGCAGGCATTTGATGCGTTCAGTATTGTACGCACGCCACTGGATGACATCCTCATCCTTGTCATAGCATGACGGACTTTCGGCTAGGGTTTTTTTCCAGAATGCACGCTCTTTGTATGCCATGCGATTGCTGGCGCCATCATAGAATACGCGCACTTTCAACGGACTGGACATAGGGCCAATGCCGTGTGCTACCACGATCAATGGAATGCCGGTACGCGAGAGTCCCGCGTATTCTGCTGACAGTGTAGTAAAGTACGGAACTTCCCATGCGCAGTTTTCCGGGTTATTACTTAGCAGTGCATCCACGATGTCTGGAATTGTTGCATATCGGCTGTCCAGTCCGTTTGGAAATTGTCCATACGGGAACATGACATCCAGGTCAGGATCATTGATGCTTTTGCCGACCCATACAGACATCCGTTTTTCGCCCAATGCTGTAGTGCCTATGACGCGATTTGGTTGCTCTATGTTCATTAAAAATCTCCTTTTGTAAAAGGACGAGTGCGAGAGTATCCTATTCTTTTTTATGGAAAAGGTCAAGAGATTTCCCTCCTGTGGAAAACCGCAATGCAAACCTCGTAAAATCAATATTTTTTGAAAAAATGCGATGAGGTATACTGTATGTGGATATAATCCATTTGGACCGCATAACTCGCGAGTCCTTTTTCTCACTCTTTATTCACCCCTAACCAACCCATGCCTATGTCAGCACAAACGGTTATCAAGCGAGACGGAGAACGTGTCGCTTTTGACAAGCAGTTCATTTTTGACGCCATCATGAAAGCGGCAAATGCCACTCAAGAATTTGGAGATCGTGATGCGCGTAAGATAACCGAAGGAACGTGCCATTATATTTCAAAATCATGGAAGGAATCAAACGAAATCAAAGTAGAAGATATTCAGGATATTGTAGAATTTGCTCTTTTGAATGCAGGATTTTATAAAACCGCGCGTGCGTACATTGTATATAGAGAAAAGCGTGCGCAAGCGCGTTCCACTGGGTCTGTAGTTATAGATGTAGATAAAACAATAGACGAATACGTAAGTCAAAGTGACTGGCGCGTACATGAAAATGCAAATCAGGGGTATTCTCTTGGCGGCATGATTCTCAATACCTCTGAAAAGCTCGTTGCAAATTATTGGCTTAACTACATTTATCCTCAAGAAGTAAAAGAAGCGCACGTGGAAGGCGATGTGCATATCCATGATCTCGGATGGTTTTGTGGATACTGCGCCGGCTGGAGTTTGCGTCAACTTTTGGAAGAAGGATTCAATGGTATTCCGGGAAAGACCGGCTCTTTGCCTCCAAAGCATTTAGAAACAGCTGTTGCACAAATGGTGAATTTCCTTGGATCTTTACAAAATGAATGGGCAGGCGCGCAAGCATTTTCTTCTTTTGATACGTATCTCGCGCCATTCATTAAAAAAGACAAACTAGATTACACACGAGTTAAGCAAGCGGTTCAGCAGTTTGTTTTTAATCTCAATATCCCATCACGCTGGGGAACACAGACGCCGTTCACAAATATTACACTTGACTGGACATGTCCGGAAGATATGCGGCAAAAACATCCTGTTCTTGGCGGGGTAGAGCAGGAATTTACGTATGGAGATTGTCAGACGGAAATGGATATGCTCAATAAGGCATACATTGAAATCATGTCTGCCGGAGATTATCGAGGACGGATTTTCACATTCCCAATTCCTACGTATAACATCACCAAGGATTTTGACTGGGATAATGAAAATGCAAAATTTTTGTTTGAAATGACTGCAAAATACGGTGTGCCATATTTCCAGAATTTTATCAATTCGAACCTTAACCCCAGTGATGTACGTAGTATGTGTTGTAGGCTCCAGCTGGATTTGCGTGAGCTTCGTGCGCGCGGTGGCGGATTGTTTGGATCCGCGGAAATGACCGGAAGCGTGGGTATCGTCACTATTAATCTTGCTCGTCTTGGGTTTCTTTCAAAATCAAAAGAAGAATTCTTTGAACGTCTTGGCAGACTCATGGACATTTCAAAAGAATCTTTAGAAATTAAGCGAAAAGTAGTGCAAGATAATATGGATAGGGGGCTCTTGCCATTTACCAAGCGATACCTTGGTACACTAAGCAATCATTTCTCTACTATTGGACTCAACGGTACGAATGAAGCCGCGTTGAATCTATTTGGCGAAGATATTTCTACTGTCCAAGGTAAGCAATTCGCTAAAGATATCGTCATATTTATGCGAAACAAACTTTCAGATTATCAAGAGCAGACAGGAAATCTTTATAATCTGGAAGCAACACCCGCAGAAGGCACCACGTATCGTTTCGCGCGGGAAGATAAAACGCGATACCCCGGTGTCATACAAGCAGGTACTTCTGAAGCGCCATACTATACCAATTCCACGCATCTGCCAGTGCAATATACAGATGATCCGGTCATGGCACTAAATCATCAAGATGATTTACAGACAAGCTATACTGGCGGAACAGTACTCCATCTCTTTCTTGGTGAACAAGTGAAAGATTGGAAAGCATGCCGGAGTTTTGTGAGAAAGGTTGCAGAAAATTATTCTTTGCCATATTTTACCATCACGCCAACGTTTAGTATTTGCCAGTCGCACGGATATATCAGCGGAGAACAGCCTGCGTGTCCAACATGTCAAGAGCCATGTGAAATTTGGTCTCGTGTAGTGGGATACTTTCGGCCCGTGGATCAGTGGAATAAAGGAAAGCAAAGTGAATTTGGCGATCGCCTTGAATACGCGGTACCCACAGAAGATAAAAAGTTTCGTGCACCAGCGCAATTAACAATAGAAGAAAAAGTAGCGGTAGCATGATTATTGGAGGATTCCAAAAATTAAGTCTTATTGATTTTCCGGAACGGACATCCAGTATTGTATTTACGCAAGGATGTCCGTTTCGCTGTTCGTATTGCCATAATCCTGAGCTTATTCCCTTTCGCAAAGAAGGTATTGACAAACAAGAGATTTTATGGTATCTTTCAAAAGAACGAAAGCTCATTGACGGTGTATGTATTACCGGCGGAGAACCTACCATGCATGAGGATTTAGGAGACTTTTTAGAAGATCTCAAGCGCCTTGACTTGGCAGTGAAACTTGATACTAATGGCATTCGTCCAGATATGGTATCACGATTCATTCATGCAAAACTTGTTGATTATGTTGCCATGGACCTAAAACATACATGGGAAAAATATTCAGATGTGATTCATGTACGAGGAGAGGATATTGTCAACAGATGCAGAGAGACTTTTCTTATTTTGCAGGCAAGTACTGTAGCGCATGAATTCAGAACAACAGCGTTTCCCGGTGTGCATCAGCAAGTAGATTTTTTTACCATGGCAGGATATTTAAAGGGTGGAGAAAAATACTTTATTCAAAAAACTGGATTTAAAAAGAATCTTGATCAGTCACTTAGTCGCGATATTGGATTTGATCTTGAAGAATTGATAAAAAAATTACAAACGTCATTTCCACATATATCTATTGAATTAAGATAATTTTTATGGGAGTAGGAAGCAGTCTCAAAGAAGAACAAAAACGAAGTGCAAAAATGCGCGCTATGTTTTGGGCGCTTATTGTGGTTGGTATCAGTGGTACTATTTTTGGTCTGTCTGCGGCCGCGGGGAAAAATCCAGAGAGTCCTTCAAAAGGATCACAAGAAATTTTTGCAGACAAAATTTCCGCATATGATTGGGTAGAGGGAAGTCGTACTGCACCAGTAATGCTGGTGGAATATAGTGATTTTCAGTGTCCGGCATGCGGCGCATATTATCCGGTTGTAAAACGCGTACATGAAGAATATGGAGATAAGATTGCAATTGTATATAGGAATTTTCCATTAACGTCTATTCATAAAAATGCGCTTCGCGGTGCGTATGCAGCAGAAGCGGCAGGAGAGCAAGGAAAATTCTGGGAAATGCATAATATGCTTTTTGAAAAACAGCCAGAATGGTCAGAGGGTAGTGATTCGCAAAAATTCCTAGATGGATATGCCGCAGCAATTGGCCTTGACGTGGAACGATTTAAAAAAGACATGAATTCTCAGAAAATAAAGGATAAAGTTGCCGCAGATATGGCAAGCGGAGAAAAGCTTGAGGTAAATGGAACGCCGACATTTTTCCTAAACGGCCAAAAACTTGCATCTCCGCGCGGATTTGATGATTTCAAGAGTGCGATTGATGGAGCGCTTGGATCAGCAAAATAAAATGGAACGCAAAGAACAATATCTTTATACTGCATACCCGAAATGGCTTATTTGGACCATGACGGGTATTGCCTTTTTAGGGTTTGCAGATGCAACATATCTCACTGCAAACCATTATTTTGGCATACCGCTTGTATGCACTATTGTTCATGGATGTGATATTGTGACGACAAGTAGATACTCTTTGATTTTTGGTATTCCGGTAGCGCTTCTTGGTTTTTTATACTATCTTACAATTTTCCTTCTTTTTACGATTGCTATTGATACGCAAAAAAAGAAAATTGCATCGCTTGCTATAACGCTGACACCAGCAGGTGTGCTTGCATCTTTATATTTTGTATACCTCCAATTATTTGTTATTCATGCTATTTGTTTGTACTGCATGGTATCAGTAGGAACATCAACACTCCTCTTTTTTTTAGGAATGACAGGATTATTTTGGTTTACGCGTAAAAAAGTATGATCTCTATTCAGCGTGATGTTCCACTTGCTCCATATACTACATTTGGCGTCGGTGGCCCTGCCCGTTATTTTGTGCGCGTCACGTGCGTCAAAGATTGTATTGAAGCGCTCAATTTTTGTGAAGATAATCGTCTTCCTTTTTTTATTTTAGGAGGAGGGAGTAATATATTGGTCAGCGATGATGGATTTGACGGCTGTGTGATAAAAAATGAAATTGGAACGCAGAGTTTTGAAGTAAGTATGCGACCGTCAGATGCTGATGTAGTTCTTGTCCGTTGTTGGGCTGGCAAGCCATGGGATGATTTTGTTCAATTTTGTGTTCAGAAAAAATGGGCAGGTCTTGAGGCGCTTTCCGGTATTCCCGGTACTGTTGGCGCGGCTCCGGTGCAAAATATTGGCGCGTATGGAGTGAGTGCCGGAGATTTCATAGAACACGTTGAAGCGCTTGATATACAGACAAAAAAAGAAATACTTCTTACCCGCGAGCAATGTGTATTTTCATACCGTTTAAGCATATTCAAAAAAAATCCTAATCGTTTTATCATTACCGCGGTTGTTTTTAAGCTTGCACATCGTTCGCGTGTGGCAGTGCCGCAGTATCATGATATCAGCGCGCGATTATTTTTTGCATCGTTCGGTGTATCATTGCATGCATTGCGCAAAGCTATTTTAGCTATACGAGCACAGAAAGGCATGGTGCAAGGATGTCAAAAATCAGCAGGATCATTTTTTAAAAATCCAGTGGTATCGCAAAAAGAATTTGATAGCATCTCTCAAAAAATAGACATGGAAAAAAAACAGGCTCACTGGCCATGGTATTGGCAATTGTCAGAGGATAGAGTGAAAATTTCTGCGGCTTTTCTTATGGAACAAGCAGGATTTAAAAAAGGATATCGCGTTGGGCGTGTGGGGCTTTCTCCATATCATGCACTTGCCATAATACATGACGGAGGCGCAACAGCTCAAGATATTATGTCTTTTGCGCACGACATTCAAGAAAAAGTTTTTCAGATATACAGTGTTTTTCTGGAAACAGAAGTGCAGTATGTGGGGTTTCCTAGTAATCCTTCTGTTGAATAAGTTCGTGTACATTTTTAAACAATGATCGTCCTTTTAAATACGCGGAAGAAAAAAAGAATTTTTATATTGCGATAGTGAGGGGCTGTCATCGTATAAATACCCGCAGTAATACAGCATCTGCGCATGTGCGCGCATAAAGGCGGACGGTGGATTTTGGCATTTTTTCTCCTGCATTTTTATTTCAATTGCAGCTGAAATGCCATCCCCAAAATCAACCACAAAATCAATTTCATTCTTATTCTTATCACGCCAGTACTGTGGTTTGAATCCTTGACGGATGAGTTGACACCAAACGGCATTCTCCAGTAACGCTCCTCCATCAGGACGTTCGTGTAATAATCTAAAATCATTCACAACACTATTCCGTAAACCAGTATCATAAAAAAATGCTTTTTTATTTTTTACTATCTCTGTTCTTTTATTTGTATAGAAGGGTTGTGCAAGGCCGCAAATGTATGTCTTATCTAAAAAATTCATATACCGTTTTACGGTAGGGAGAGAACATTCTGATAGTTCTGATAACTCTGTAAACTGCACCATATTACTCACTTGAAATGCAATGCCCTTGAGTAGTTTTTCAAGTTTGTAATCATCAACGAGTTCCAATGTATTCTTAACGTCGCGTAAAAAATATGTATTCACAATATTTTTCAGGACAAGCTCTTTTTCTGTTTTCGACGCACTCAATACGACTTGCGGGTACCCACCCCAAAGAACATACTCCTCATACAATGTGCATATCTTTCGTAATTCTTCCGAGGTACTTATTGTTTTGATGATTGGCGATGTGAAATGTATTTTCATTTTTTTATACCAACCGGCATATTTAAGACTTTTTGCCTGTAGGTATTCTGAAAAATCAAAAGGATGCATAGAAAGAACAAGGATTCTGCCCACTAAAAATTTTACAGCTTTCACTGTGAGATCTATGGCCGAAGAACCTGAAATGATTATTTTTGTATGGTATGTGTCATATATATATTTCAGAAGCTTACCGCCATTTCTCGCATATTGGAATTCATCAATAAATACGTAGTGAAATCCCCTGATATACATATCAATAAAACGATTGATATCTCTTTCAAAAAGCGTTAGAAGCTCATGATCTTCAAAGCTCAAAAAAATAGCTTTTTCAAGCGAATTATATATTTTTTTAAGCATGGTTGTTTTGCCGCACTGACGAGGTCCAACAATGGCAAGAATTTCTTGTCGTTTTAAAAGCTGTAAAATGTCATATTCAATTTTCCTTGTAATATACATACTATTTGATAGTCTATGCTAAAATATAATAATACTTTCATTTTAGCATATACTATCTTTCATGGCAAACCTCTTCTCCTCTTCTGACAATCCTCTTGCCACTTTTCCTCTTTCTAGTGTATTCTAAAGATACGACAATAAATTTTTCTATCCTATGCCCCCTCCAGACTTCCTCAAAAAGCGCTACCCGGATTTGCACGCAGAAAAAGAAGTTGATCGATCAGTAAAAACCCTTCGCCGCAAGGGCACAAAAGTCCCTGAATCCAAAGATGCGCGTATCATCGCGCATTTTGATCGTCTGGAACGAGCTTTTGAAAAACATCCGAAACTCTTTGCAAAACTTTTCAAGAAAAATATCCTCGACAAATATACTCTGGATTTCTCCCGTAAAGACGGGTCTGAAGATC
>Ga0172370_10000781_pt1 | contig 49690 bp, 44 predicted proteins | sample LakKiv5m_FD_114538 | JGI IMG/M metagenome (GOLD analysis project Ga0172370, IMG submission 114538) | Freshwater microbial communities from Kabuno Bay, South-Kivu, Congo - kab_022012_11.5m | ecosystem: Environmental > Aquatic > Freshwater > Lake | place: Democratic Republic of the Congo...
GGCCGGCGCGGCCGCCGTGGCGGAGGCCAGGCCGCTCGAACACAATAAATATATGGTGGCGGTCGCCAGGACGCTGGTCAAAAGGACGCTGCTGGCCTGCGTGTGAAAATGACCGGCCGTATCTCTGGTAAGTTAATCGGAGCCCTGTCCCGGATACCGTCTCGCGTGAATGTAAGCCGGAGGTGTTAGTGAATTGCTGTTCTCGATGTTGCTCTCAATGATCGCTTTTTCCATGGGAAGAGCTGCTAAAAATAATAAGGCTATTAAAGAGATGATGGCCATTCGAAACCTGGTCTTCGTGATCATGACCGAAGACGGTAAAATAGGCAGGCGCTTAATTTTTAAGAACGGGAAATTTTCATCGGATAAGGTGCTTACGGACTACAATATGGCCCTGGTCTGGAAGGATCCTTCAACGGCATTCAAAACGATGGCTTTCGGCGGAGAGACAGGGTTGCAGGATGCCATGAACAACTGGAATTTGAGGCTGGCTGGCGACCCGGGCTTTTTGAACCTCTTCGCTGTATTGCTGCTGGTCTCACTGGGCAAGATGAAGAGGTGATTTTGAATCTGGAATAAACTACAGGAGATATCTTAATGAAGATCAACCTCCAATATGACAGGTTAACCGGCAAATCGATCAACGCCGAGAAATTTAAAAACGATTCACAAATAGAGGTGCCCGACAGGTGCAACGTACGTGACCTGATCACGTTACTGGAGGCGCCCAAAGAGCGCAGGGAATCTCTGCTTGTCCACGTAAACGGCGAGCCCGCATGGAACATCACCATTTTAAAGGAAAACGATTCGGTGAAGCTGTTCCTGATGCTCGGCGGCGGCTGAAACCGCAGCTCGAACCAGGCGCTGTTATCACAATTATATTAAAAACCTATATGGATATTATTCATTGAAGGGAGGATAAAGTGACTAAAAAAGAGTACAAAACGACTTTCGATCAGTTGATAGGCGATCTGCTGTCGGGTAAATCGTTCTATGACCTGATCGAGTGGAAAAGATTCGTCAATAAAGAGACTACGGCATTTATTGTTTCGGATGCTCAGAATGAAGTGCTGCATAAAGACGGCAATATGAATGTCCTGGGGACATGGAAAGTAGCGGAGGACCTGGGCGTGGTGCAGAATATTAAAAATATCGTGGCCGCCTGTCGCAAAAAAGAAATACCGGTATTCTGGGTACGTCAGGCGTTCCTGGCAGAAGGTAAGGACCTTTTCCCGGGGACCTGTTTCGAAGCGCTTATCAGCTATCTGCGCACCGCCGTGCCGACCCTGATGCTTGACGGCACCTGGGATATGGAAATTATCGATGAGCTTAAGGCCGTTATGGAGCCCAGAGATCTGGTCATACATAAACAGGCGCTTGGCGCTTTCGAAGGGACTAACCTTCAGACTTATCTTACTAACATGGGTATAAAAACAATCATTGTCTGCGGATGTGTACTCGACCAGTGCGTTGAGTCTACGATACGCACTGCATGGGATCGCGGTTACCTGTCCGTACTTGTCAGGGATGCTTCGGCCGCGGGCAGCATGGAGGCTGCCGATATGGCATGCCAGAGGATGGGCTTAATGATGGCGCCCGTAGTAGATACGAGCGAAGTTATCAGCTTAATAAACAGCCTGTAATGAGAAGCCCCACAGACCATTAATATGATAAAAAGCCTGAAACTCAGCTGTTGCCGCTAATCTACCTGAAGTATTGCGAATTAGTCTGAGGATGGGAGCGCCTTGGGCTTCTGCAGTTCCATCTCTTTGCCGTCGCAGGTAACGGTTCCTTCTCCGGCCTTGGTGCAGAGCACTTCGGTGCCGCAGACCTCGCACTTGAATCTCTTGCCAAGCTGGTTTGCCATGTTATCTCTCCTGTAAAGGTTTAAATACTTTTTACTTCTTCTGTTCCATGGGCTGACCGCAGCAGGTTACCTGTCCGTTGCCGCCCTTGGTGACGATAAACTCGGAGCCGCACTTGCTGCAGACATATTTCTTACCGATCTGATTGGCCATCGTTGAATCCCTCCGGGTTATTATTTTAGTCTCAATTTAGCCTTGATGCAAGATAGAGCTACAACTCCATCTCGTGGAAATCATCCGCCACTATCAATTTTGCCGCCGTCATCTTCTGCACATCTTCCGCCGTGATGCCGGGGATAGCCTCCCGGAGCACCAGCCCTTTGGGCGTAACTTCTATGAGGGCATAGTTGGTGACGATCACATCCACGCACTCTTTGGCCGTGAGCGGATAATTACACACTTCCAGTATTTTGGGCTCGCCAGCCGGTGTAAAATGCTCCATGGCAACGATCAGTTTAGCCGCGCCCACGGCGAGGTCCATCGAGCCGCCGATATTGCCGGTTTTACCCAGGCCGCGGGCCGGGTTGTTCCATCCCGCCAGGTCACCTTTGGCCGATACCTGGAGGGCGCCCAGCACCGCTGCATCCATGCGTCCGCCGCGGATCATGGCAAACGATGTCTCAACATTGAAATAACAGGTTCCCGGCAACTCGTGCACAAACTGGCAGCTGGCATTGATGCGGTCCTGGTCCTGTTCCCCCTCATCCGCCAGCGGGCCGCACTTCAGCATTCCGATCTCGGACTGGATGATTATATCGCGGCCCTCTATCCAGTTGGAGACCAGCGTGGGTATGCCGATACCCAGATTGACATATGACCCGTCCTCCAACATATTGGCTATGCGCAGGGCGATCATCTCGCGCTCCAGCGGAGGCATCTCCGGTATAACAACTTTACTCATCTTGCTCATTATTAAACTCCGGATATTTAGAATCTTATACGGAAGCCGAGCTAAAGTCCGGCCTGCCTATCTCAACCACCCGCTTCACAAATATTCCGGGTGTGTGGATACAGTTAGGGTCAAGTTCGCCGACCTCTAAGAGGGTCTCGACTTCTGCTATGGTCACCTTGCCGGCCATAGCCATGGCGTTATTGTAATTCTGTGCAGTGAAGCGGTAGATAAGGTTGCCCTCGCGGTCGCCTTTCCAGGCATGTACGAAGGCGAAATCCACCGGCAGCGCCAGTTCCAGCAGGTATTCAATGCCGTTGAAGACCTTTACCTCTTTACCTTCCGCCACTACCGTACCGACACCGGTGGGCGTATAAAAACCGGGTATACCGGCCCCGGCACAGCGCAACTTCTCGACAAAGGTGCCTATGGGATATATCTCCAGCTGGATCTTGCCGCTGCGCACCGCCTGCTCGAATGGGTGCTGGGCGCCCTTGCTGGCCGAGCGAGGGAAAGGATAATTGCAGATGGCCTTCTTGACCTGTCCGTTGGTAACCAGCTCGAGCATCTCCTCGTTGCCGGTACCCACCTGCTGCACGACCACTGTCAGGTTTTTTACCCCTTTCTTGGCCAGCGCCCGCGTCAGAGCCGTGGGCTTGCCCGCAGTGAAAAAGCTGCCGAAAGCGATGGTAGCTCCGTCCGGTATGTCCGCAATCGCCTCTTCTGGCGAGGCATACGTCTTATCCATGTCAGAACGCCTCCATATTTAGACATATAGATATCATAGGTTTCTTCTTAATATAAAGGATTCAATCGAGGTACACTTTCAGGATTTTTTCTTTCGAGTATTTTTATTGGATTTTACCGGCGACATGATCGCGCCGCCGTTCGATAGACCTGACATCATCCTGGCATTGGAGGCAAGGTGCTCTTTGTTCGCGCCCAGATAATCGACTGCGGCATTGCTGATTTTCTGTGTCAGTTTAACCAGCGACTCACGCTCCTGCGGCGTGAGGGTGTAAAACACTCTTTCCATGGCATCTTTAATACTGGCGCTAAGTTCCCTCAGCAGCTCCACTCCCTTTGGCGTCATCTCTACTTCAACGGCCCGCCTGTCGGTTTTGGACCTGCGCCGCGTGATGATCTTCCGTTTGTGCAGCCTGTCCAGCAAAGGACTGACCGAGTGGGTTTCCAGAGGAAGCACATGGGATATCTCCGTGGGGCTTAAAGCTCTTTTAGCAAAATAGAGCGCCTGCAATGTGGTTATCTGAGAGACTGTTATGTTACCGCTGCGTAAACTCCGCTCAAGTGCCTTGGCCCATATATTCCAGGACTGGGCGAAATTAACAACGATCCACATCAGCTCCGGCGAGGGCCCGACTTCAATAGATTTACTTGATTTTGCCATATCTCTATCCACTTCTTAGAAGTGTTTTTATTATGATAACACCATATAACCGCATACGTCAAAGATATACAACAAAATTTAAATCTTACTGATATATTACAATGTTATGTATATCCATAGTGATTAAATTTATATTGACATTTATTATGCAGGTATAATACAATATTACCTTGAGATGGTCAAGAGGGCACCCCCGTATCAAATGCATTCTATTCTGAGTTTTTCGGTTTCGGTCCGGACCCAATATTAGTAAAGCGGAGGATTTAATGCACACAACAATAAGTTCTGAAAAAGGATTGAAGGAACTTACCACGCTTGGCCTTGAGGCCAACAGGAACAAATATGCTCTACAGTGGAAGAAGGACGGTAAAAAAGTCGCAGGTTTGCTGTGCTCCTACATTCCCGAGGAGATAGTACATGCGGCAGGCGTTCTGCCCTGGCATGTATTCGGCACCTGGCAGGCCGGCACTCCGCACGCCAATGAATGGAGGCCTGCCGACACCTGCCTCTACTGCAATCATGTTCTGGAAGCGCTGCTTACAGACCGTCTGGATTTCCTGGATGCCGTAGTGGGCACCGACTGGGACCAGGAGCTTGTACGCCTGTGGGACGTATGGCGATATGTAGAGAAAACCCCCACGACCCTGATCATAGATGTGCCGATCATCAATACCGACACCGCTGTCAAGTTCCTGGCACAGCAGTTTCATAAATTTATCGGCGAGATGGAAAAACTGGCGGGGCGCCCGATTACGGACGACGATTTGATGCGCAGCATCGCTGTCCTTGAAAGAACGCGGCACCTGGTAAAAAGGTTGTATGAGCTCAGGAACGCAGAAACGCCAGCCTTTACCGGCACGGAGATGCTGGGCCTAACCACCGCAGCCATGTTGATGTCTAAAGAGGAATTCAATGACAGGATCGAGGCCCTGCTGCCCTACCTGGAAAAAAGGAAGATACCCGCGGAAAAGTCCCGCCCGAGGTTACTGGTATCCAGTGACCGTCTGGATAATCCCGGGCACCTGGCGGTCATCGAGGAGGCGGGATGCGTTGTGGCCATGGACGACCTGGATACCGGCAGCCGTCACTACTGGCGACACGTAGAGCTCAGTTCGGCCAGCTCTCCAACATTGCGCCAGGAGATAGTATCAGCCCTGGCCAGGAGATACCTGATGCAGCCGGCCAGCCCCAGGATGATGAACTGGCAGGACCAGGTCGACCAGGTTGTCAACTGGGTACGTGATTACAATATACAGGGAGTAATAGAGCTGCCGCAGGGCTTCTCGCGCTACCGCGAATTCCGGGCCAACTTCTTCAGGAACAAGCTGGAGGAGGCCGGCATACCCATAATGTCCTATCGCAGGGAGTACATCGTCTCCAACGTGGGACAGGTGAAGACCAGGGTCGGCGCATTCATCGAGATGATCGAGTCCAAAGCTTGAATGCGGCGCCTGGAGAATAATTAGAGGGAGAATGATATGACTTGGCTTGAGCAGGAAATAGCAAGAAATCAAAAAAGGATAGACCGCATCACAGCAAATCCCGATTCCACTAAAATCAAGGCAAATAAGCTTCTGTATGAACTGGAACGCGACCTGAGGATCGCGCAGCTGGATGCCTGGAAAACAGGAAATAAACCATTGATAAATTCCGACCATCTGCCTCCTCTGGTTTATGCGCTGGGCGGCATCGGCATAGACTCCATGGGCGCAGCGGACAGGACCATGCTGGCGACGGAATATTTCAATATTCTGCGGTCAAATAATTTCCCGGATGACGCCTGTGACCGTACCATCGTAATCATCGCTCTCTGCGTGAGCAAAAACTTCCCGCCCCCCAATTTCGTGATCGCTACCTCATTCGCCTGTCCCATGGAGTGCGTATCACCCAAAGCCATAGGCGAGTACTTTAACATGCCGGTCTTCCACGTGGACACCACACTCGAGACCAGCGATGACGCTTTAACATATGTTGCGGATCAGCTCGGCGAACTGATCGAATTCGCCAAGGCCAAGGTGCCCGGCGTCGACTACAGCGAAGAGAAGCTCCTGTATGCCTTCGAGCAGGACACAATCGCCCATGAATGCGCCAAACAGATTCATCAACTGAGGAGAAGAGTACCCTGTCCCCTGGCCGGACAGGACGCCTTCCGCCTTCCCAGGATCCCCTCCATGTATCCGGATCCAAAAAAAGGCGCCGAGTACTGGAAACAGTTCGCCGAGGAGATGCATGAACGGGCGGAGAAGGGCTATGGTGTGCTGGAAGATGAGAAGCTCAGATTCCTCTGGGCCGTGACGGGGCCCTTCTATTTCAATCCCTTCGACATCCTGGCCAAAAGAGGAGTGGCCGTTCCAGCGCTGCAATTCGGTGTGATGAGCCGCTGGTTCGGCGCCGAATACGGCCTGTTCGGTGATGAAAAGGAATACGGGCGCAAACTCAAACCGCTGGAGGAGCTGGCACGCTTTCTGAACGGCAATACCTGGGCCGGTCTGGGCAACCGCTGGGTGGATAGCACCCTCAACATGGCCAAGGACCTGAAATGCGACGGAATCATCTATTTCCTGCAGCTCGGCTGTAGCGCCAGCGGCGGCGTCTCGCGCCTCGTTTCAGAGCGAGCCGAGCGCGAACTGGGCATACCCACACTGATGCTCGAAGGCAGGCAGCTCGATCCATTCTATAAGAGCCAGCAGGCATCGGAGGAAGAGATGAACGCATTCATCGACCTGTGCCTGAATAAAAAGAAGTCAAAGTCCAAATAATTACTCCTTATAAATAAGAATGCCCCGCCTTGCAAGGCGGGGCATTCTTATTTCGTATGCTTCCGATATATTATTTCCGTTTAATGCCGGTTTCTTCCAGCCGCCGCATTACAGCGGACGAACCCTTAACGATATCTTCAACGACCTGCCTGGCGCTTATCAGCTCATTGATCAATCCCACAGCGTCGTTGACACTGACCACGCCCTGAACGGTATCACCCAGGCAAAAGGTGGGGTACATGCGGCTGACCAGGTAACCGGGCTTGGTCATAGCATGGTTTTCCTGCAGATTATATAGATCACCCAGGGACGCATGCCCGAGCTCCATCTCATGAAATTTCTGACTGAACTCGTTCTTGACGGCCCTGACCATGGATACACCCAGATTTTTACCCAGCACTATTGTGTCCGCTTCAGACGCTTTCAATACCATGTCTTTTACATTCTGATGCGCATCGCTTTCACGTGTTGCCAGGAACCTGGTCCCTATAAATACCGCTTCCGCGCCCAGTGCCAGGGCAGCTATGAATCCACGGCTGTCCACGATGCCACCCCCCGCTATGACCGGTATCTTCACCGCATCGGCCAGCTCGGGCACAAGACACATGGTCGTGTGGTCATCGTTGCCCAGGTGCCCGCCGCCTTCGTAACCCTCGGCAATAACGGCGTCGACCCCTTCCGCCTCGGCGCGTTTGCCGTGTTTGACGGTGGTCACGGTGTGAAATACTCTGACACCTTTGTCTTTCAGCTCTTTGGTATAGACCTGGGGAGCGCCCATAGAGACGACGGCCACCGGTACCTTCTCTTCAATTATCACGCGCACAAATGCGTCGCTGAACTTTTTGGCGTCGCCCATACCGATCGCTATATTTATGGCGAAAGGCTTGTCCGTGATGCTCCTGACTTTTTTTATCTGGCTCCTCAGTCTCTCGCCGACCTCCTTCTCGTCGTTGGCCGGCGTCTTCTGGCCTGCGTTGGGGCCAAGCGTTCCCAGACCGCCCGCGGCTGATACAGCTGATACCAGATCAGCCCCGCTGATCCAGTTCATGGGCGCCTGGATAATAGGATACTCGATGCCCAGCATCTGACTGATTCTGGTTTTGATCATGGGGTCTCCCTATCTTTATATTTGCTACCGCAGTCGGCAGAATCAGGCAACGATCTTGCTCTTTCTCAGTTTCTTGATCCTGTCTTCCTTGTAGCCAATTCCTGCCAGTATCTCGTCGGTATGCTGTCCCAGAGCAGGCGCCGCGCTTTTGATCTGTGACGGGGTGTCGCTCATGGTCCACGGCAATGCCGTTACCTTGACCTTGCCGGCTACCGGATGTTCCATTTCCTGTATAGCGCCGACGGCTTGAATCTGTGGATGCATGGCGCCGCCGTAAAGTGTTTCGTAGTCATAGATGGCCGAACCCATTCCGCCTATCTCATCGATCATAGTGATCATCTCATCACTGGTTTTATCCAGAAAATATGTCTCAAACAGTCCTTTCATCTCCTGGGCGTCGCGGCCCAGCCCGATCGCCCGCAATCCCTTGTACTTGAACCAGGGATCCTCCAGCAGCTCTCCCAGACCGACCCTCTTGAGAAATTCCACCCAGCTTTCAAGGGCGGCCTCGATACCCTTTCCTGCCCTGGCCAGTACTGAAAAGACGATGGACCCATCCTTGGTTTTATAACCGTGCTCGGCATGATCATAGGGACCTGTCAGATACCATCCTCCGTAAGTATCAGGATTGCAGAACGCCTGTATCCAGTGGGCGCCCATCTGAATCATGGACCTTAGCTTGGCGATGCCGACCTTCTGCCCATCGCCGGTTTTACCCCGGTAATACAGGGCCGCCAGGATGCCGCTCAAGGCATGGAATGCGGAAGACGCCTCTACGACATCGGAGCCGACCCGCACGGGTTCCTCACCGGGCTCACCCAGAAACTGTATATACCCGGCCAGACCCTGCAGCTCGAGTTCCGAAGCATGTCTGTCTTTATAACACCCCGTCTCTCCAAAACTGGAGATGGAGCAGTAGACGATATTGTGATTGATGCGTTTGATATCCTCGTAGCCAACCCCGAGCCGGGCCGCGCCGCCGGCATCGAAGCTCTCGAGGAATACACCCGCCCCTTTGACCAGATCATAGACTACTTGCCTGCCCTCCGGTTTGGTGAGATCAACGGCTATGCTCTTTTTATTGCGGTTGTGACAGATGAATAAATTGCTTTCGCCCTTGATCCTGGGGCCGATATGGCGCGCCCAATCGCCCTCCAGACTCTCAACTTTGATGACCTCGGCGCCCATGTCACCCAGGTACATCGAGCACAGGGGGCCGCTTATCTCCTCGGTAAGATCGATTACTTTTATGCCGCCCAGAACCTCTGTCATTTCATATTCTCCTTAATCTGATTCTCATTACCGCCGTGGAAACCTCATTCCAGCATCGCGAGAATTTCATCTCTATCACAGTCGTATTTAACCGTTGGAGTCATCTCTTCCGAAGGGGTCCTGCTGAACTCCCATGGCGAAGCATACCCTTTCAGCATTCCGTAGCTGCTATCCATGTCATAAAGCCACTTGTTTTCGTTGATATGCGGATCCCTGATCAAGTCGACGTAATCGTAATTGAACCCGTAAGGAACGCCGCACCTGTCGAAATGCAGCATCCACCAGTAGGCAGGCTTATCGCCGACCTTCTCCTGTATCAACGGGACCAGTTCCTTCCTGTTCTTTAAGCGTTTCTCATTGGTGCTGAACCTGGGATCATCCTGGATGTTCTCCAGCTCCAGCGCCTTGCAGATCTTGTGCCAGTATTCTTCTCTGTCGGCGCTGATGTTTATATACTTGTTATCCTGCGTCCTGAACGCCTCGGAGGGCGCTACCCTGCTGCTCACGCTGCCCATCAACGCGGGGTTCTTGCCTGATATAAAGAACTCAGCCAGGCGACTGGTCTGCACCGCGATAGTGCCCTGCAGATGTGAGGTGTCTATCCTCTGACCTTTCCCCGTCTTTTGACGCGCAATTAGACCGGCGATGGCCGCATTTAGAATGATCAGGGTCGCCGTGTAGTCCGCATTGGTGGCGTACCGCAGTATCTCCGCTTCACCGCCCTCTTTCCCGTTTACACTGGCGAATCCCGACGCCGCCTGGACAAAATGGTCGGCAGCCGCGTACTTCGACCACGGGCCGGTGGCGCCATAAGAGGTGCTCTCGATGTAGATTATGCGTGGATTCATTTTGGCAAGGTCGTTATACCCGAAGCCTATACGGTCCAGTGCCCCCAGACGCCGGTTGTTGACCAGCACATCGGCCCATTTGACCAGCTTGGTGCCGATCTCTTTGCCCAGAGGAGACCTTAAATCCAGCATGATGCTCTTCTTGTTATAATGACTGCTGATATAGCTGGTGCCCGTACCGCCGGCTATGGTCCCCACAAAGAGAAGACCGTCCAGAGTAGGGGGCTCGATACGAATAGCCTGCGCACCCATCAATCCCAGAAGGCTGCACGCAGCAGGCCCGACCGTAAAAGCGCCTGCATCCAGTACTTTGATCCCTTCTAATGGCCCTGACATGACAACTACCTCCAATTATGTATTAAGCGCGGATTACGCTCCAAGAATCGCGCTAATCTTATCATGCAAATCAAATATTTGTCAATATCAACTAAATCGATATTGATATTATTATTATTGTGTGATATCCTTCTGTATAATATTAAGCAGTAGCAATTAAGACGGCGAAATTTGCCGCCGTTGCGGGAACAACCGTAATTATTACAGGAGGCAGAAAATGGCAGGGAGAGACAGCTACGAAACTATAGCTGAGAAACACGGATATCCGGATTCCGCCTTATATAAGACACTGATCAGAAAGTTGTTGACTCCTGATGAGGCTGCTATCGGAGTCGTGATTCTCGAGAAAACGGACGAGGTAACCCCGGCCGTATTATCAAGTGAGATCGGCCTTGATCAGGAAAAGGTCGATGCCTGCCTCAATAGCCTGTTTCGTAAAGGGCTGGTCAACTATAAGGACGCTAAATCGCGCCGGGGGCTGCGCTTCGCCCGCGATCCATACTTTGCATTCATGACCTCGCTCTCGGACATGGCCGTCGATCCCAAGACCTCGCCGGTTTATAGAAGCTGGTACGACTTCGTGAAAAAAGAGATGTACCCTGACCTGGCAAAGATGATCGGCCTGACCGATATTCAATATGCCAGAGTGGTACCCCATATTAGTGCGCTCAAGTCACATAACGATATTCAACCCCATGAAGACGTACGGGAATACGCCAAAGCAGCCCGCATAGCCGTTACCGATTGCTCCTGCCGAAAATGCAACGCAGCCGGCGGTGAACCGTGCAAGCTGAGCGATGACTATACTATCTGCCTTAATTTCGGCCGTGCCGCCGAACATATCATCGAAAGAGGGGTGGGCAAAGCCATTAGCTCGCAGGAAGCCATGAGAATCATCGACCAGTGCGAACAGCGGGGGCTGATACATATCCTCGACGTCGGAGTGGCCACCCTGTGCAACTGCTGCACCTGTTGCTGCATCGCACTGAGCAACTGTGTCAACTTCTCCATACCCTTCTCCACAATCGTCTTCAAGAGCCGCTATGTTGCTGAAAGCAATCCCGATCTGTGCAAGGGTTGCAAGGTCTGCAGCAAGCGCTGCCAGTTCAAGGCCATCTCGCTTGTCAAGGATGGCTCGGGCAAATTAAAAAGCGTTACTGACCCGGAGAAGTGCTTCGGCTGCGGCGCCTGTGTAGCTTCATGCCCGCATGGAGCACGGCAATTAAAGCCGGTGCGCACGCCTGAGGCGCTGAACGCCTGGGAACCTTACGAGCGCTGGGAAAGAAGAATTAAAGGTTAGGGTTCGGCGCCAGCAGTCACTTGCCGGACTTCACAGCCAGGTCCCTGGCAAAAAGTGCAGCCCCTATAGCGCCGATTATCTGCGGCTCGTCCGCTATCAACGCCTTCATACCCAGGCGTTCCTCAACCCTGGAGACGATACCCGCGTTTTTTGCAATCCCGCCGCTGATGGAAAGTTCCGCCTCCGCCCCGATACGCTGAATGATGGTTATGATCCTCTCCACCGTGGCATCGACTGCGCCCGCCAGTATGTCATTGATCTGGTATCCCTCCCGGATGCGCATGAGCACGTCGTTCTCAGCGAAGACCGCGCAAAAGCTATCCACTGCAACGGGACCGTTGACGGGCAGCAGCGATCTGGGACCGATCTCGCCCAGGGGAACCCCGGTGTACTTAGAGAGTCGTTCAAGGTAGCGCCCGGTGCCTGCAGCGCACTTATCGTTAAGCGCAAACTTCACCACCCTTCCACCTTCATCGCACTTAATGGCCTTGCAATCCTGGCCTCCCATGTCCAGCACGGTTCGCACGCCCGGGAAGTACCAGTTCACGCCCCTGGCATGACAGGATATCTCCGTGACATTTTTTTGTGCAAAAGGGACATTGACTCTTCCATATCCGGTGGAAACAATACAGGCTATATCACCCATACCGGCCCCGCTTTTTGCCAGGACAAGCTCCATAACGCTGGAGGCAGCGGCCGTACTGCTGGCGCCGGTCAGTATCAGGCTGGACGCCACAATACGCCGGTCATCCATGATGACCGCTTTGGTGCTGGATGAACCTATATCAATTCCGGCCAGCAGCAATGTTTAAATCGCTCCTTGTTGCACGGCCAGGGCCGCTCCGCAGGCCATTACAATATCAGATTGCACGGCCGTCTTAATTTCGCAGCCGGCAAGCTTTGCCAGCTCATCGAGCAAACACGCGTCGGCGGACACTCCGCCTGCGACGCAGACAATTTCTTGCAGCCCTACCTGGAGTAGCAGGCCGTACAGGCGCCGCGCCAGGGCCCTGTATGCGCCGCGTGCGATCTCCGCCGGCTTCTCATCCGAGTGAATAAGGGTGATGATCTCCGACTCGGCAAAGATGGTGCATGTGCTCTGCACCTCGACAAAATTATCCGTAGATAATCCCAGCCTGCTCAGCTCGGTTTTATCCATTGCCATGGTTGCAGCAACCACATCCAGAAACCTTCCACTCCCGGAAGCACATTTCTCGCTATAACGGATCTTGAGCGGTACACCGGCATCACATTTAATTGCCAGGCTTTTTTGTGCTCCCACATCGATCACAGTCCTTGCCTCGGGCATTAAGAAATCGATGCCTCTGGCAAGGCAGGCGCTCTCATTTATATGCTCCCCTTCCAGATGAACATACTTGTATGCCATGCCGGTAACGGCGACCTTGCCGATATCGTCCAGAGAAATACCAGCTATCCGGCATGTATCGGCCAGCGCCCGTTTGGATATCTCCGTGATACTTTCTGTGCCCTCTTCCAGGACCACATGACCCAGTAAGTTTCGGCCCCTGAGCAGAGCAACTTTGATCCTGCTGGCGCCTGCATCGATGCCGGCAGTTAAAAATCCATCGTTTGTTACCATGGCATCACGGGATAAACGTTACACACCTGATAGCTGGTATATTAGTTCTAACTGATTATATATTCAACTCGCAAATTCAGGCAGACTCGTATGTGACTCCCTCCTCCAGTTTCCTGGCTTTGGCATAGTCTTTGTTGAAAAGCTTGTAAGTGACGAAATAACCGATCGATCCGAGCACCGCCACGCCGCCGTTAACCCAAAAACCCATCTGGAGGTTTGAGGCATCGGATACCATGCCGGTGACTGCAGGACCCCATAACCCGCCCAGGAAGAACATGCAGAAGATGTAGACGCCGTAGGTGCTGGCCCTCAGGTAGAAGGGCACGATTTCCTGGCTGGCCGTGTGCTGCGCGGGGATGTACATGTAGGAGAAGAAGGTTACCACGAAGAAAAGCGGCCAGGTGTTGAAGATGATTGCGCACACGTAACATACGATCGACAGGCATACACAGATCCAGCAAAGCAGCATCTTGTTGGCCGGGTTCTTCCTGGATATAAGGTCGCCCAGCCAGCCGCCCAGCGGGCTGCCGATCAGCGCGCTTATCATAACCACCGCCGTTAATGACCCTGCCGTAGTCACATCCATTCCCATATAGCGGTTAAAGTAAGTGGGTAACCAGTAGACTATGGTATTTAGAAAATAGTAGAGAAGCCCGAAAGATATAAACAGTGCCACGGCCGTTTTATTGGTCAGAATGGCCTTCATGGTACTGCCGAAGCTCATGGAAGCTGAGCCGGCGGCCCCGTTCTGATCCTTGGGCCTGTTCTTATAATCGGGCATGAACCATGCCAGTATGCCGAAGATAATACCGGGTATTGCCACGACCATAAAAGCCATGCGCCACCCCATGTTGACGGCCACCCAGCCGCCGATCACCATGCCGAAGGCCATGCCCAGGGACGTTGCCGTAGTCCAGAGACCGGTAACGGTAGCTCTGCGCGCCTTTTTTACCATGGCCATAATCAGGGACTGACCGCCCGAGTTGAAACTCGCTTCTCCGACGCCCAGGATACCCCTGGTAACCAGGAGCTGTGTAAAATTAACGCTCAATCCGGAGAAGAATGAGGCAACGCTCCAGACGATCGACATGAGTGAAAGCATTCTGCCGCGGCGCCAGCGATCAATGAAATAGGACAGTGGGATTGAGAGCAAACCTACCATGGCCAGCACAATCGTGCTCAGCCATCCCAGTTGGGCATCCGATAATCCAAGCTCCGCTTTTAAAACCGGGAACATCGGGCTGACGACTGCCCTGGTGGCAAAATCCAGGAAATACAGCACATAAAGGACAATCATTACATACCAGAATTTCCATTTGGGCAGGGGAAGAAGTAACTTCTCTTCCTGATTATTATTGTTCTCTTGCTTGTCCGCCATTAAAACCTCCTCTAATGATGCGGGAATAATCTAACCAGTCTCGTATACGGATTATTTCAATATATATCTGTCTCAGCTATTGAACCACCCCCTGTTGTTTTAAATCAGCAACCTGTTTTTGTGTGAGTTTTAACTCTGCAAGTATTTCATCGGTATGCTGGCCGGGCCTGGGACAATACATGCGGAACGACGGCGGCGTATCCGACAACTTCAGCGGATTACCCAGTTGCTTAATTTTTCCCAGCGTGGGATGCTCTTTATCCATTATCATTTCCCTGCTTTTCAGCTGTGGGTCGTTTATGGCCTCTTCTATGTATCTGACCGGCGCCAGCATCACCTGCCTTTGTTTGGCCCACTCCCACCATTCCTCCCGCGTTTTGGTCAGGAAGATACCCTTCATGATGCCGAACATCTCCTGCCTGTCCGCGTCACTGAAAGACCACTGGCGTGCGGTAAGCTCCGGTTTGCCGATGTCCTCACAGAAATTTTTCCAGAACTGGGGCTCGATGAACTGGATCGTTATATATTCACTGTCTTTAGTTAAATATGTTGAGCAGCACGGTTCTCCACCCGTCTGGGCCGTTTTGCTTCTGCGCCGCTTCTCTCCCGTAACCAGGTGCATCGTGACGTCAAATGAGGTGAGCGAGAAAACAGAATCCGTGTAGCTGATATCCACCAGCTGGCCCTTGCCCGTCCTTTCCCGCGCTATATAGGCTATTAATACGCCGATCAAAGGATGCAGGCCGGCGCCGGCAAAGTCGGCGATGATATTGCTTGGCCAGCAGGGAGGCCCGTCCACGGGGCCGATCATGCTGAGCGTGCCCGCTATGGCCATGAAGTTGGCATCATGCCCTACGATGTCCTTATAGGGGCCGGTCTGACCATAGCCGCTGACCTGGCAATAGATTAGCCGGGGATTGACCTCTTTTAAAGTTTCATAACCGATGCCCAGGCGCTCCATGGTCCCCGGACGTGAGTTTTCGATCAGAATATCCACATGTTTGGCCAGTTTGAATAACAGATCGCGGCCGGCATCGGAGCGCATGTTCAGTTTGATGCTGCGCTTGTTGCGGTCAATAAAGGTGTATGCGCTGATCTTGTCTTCCTCATTTCCTCCCGGCAGGGAGGATGTAAAACCGACAGGATCTACCTTGATCACGTCCGCCCCGAAATCTGCCAGGTGCATTGTTGCGAAAGCCGGCGGATAGCCGCGGCAGAGATCCAGTACCTTGACACCTTCAAGTGCAAAAGTCATAATTCAATCCCCCTGTTATTAACCAGTGCTGAATATTTAATAAAGGCTATTTCTTCGCTTTTACCGGCGGCTTTTTCAGTCCATACCTCTCGTAGAAGCGGGCCGGTATATCATCGGGATTTTTATAGATATAGTATTTGCAGGGCACTTCACCGACCTTGTCGGGAGTTTCCATGACCCAGATGGGATAGCCGGTTTTTTCCATGGGGACTATATCCTGCAATGCGCAGTGAGCGCAGTAAACCGGAAAATCGGCTTTACCGAAGGTCATCTTGTGCGGCTTTTTCAGCTTTGCGAATTTTCCCGTCGGCGCATAACCATTATTAGCTATGATTTTTCCTCCGCTGCCGCAGGGAGCCATCATTACAGTGAATTTCTCGTCGTCTTCCTCGACAATTGCCGAGGTCAGATGTCCCCTGAATCCCGCCGCCAGCATGGCCGCCTGTTTACCGGGATCCTGGCCCCTGTACGCATCGGCAAGCGCGCCCAGCGCCTCAAAGGCGCCGTAAATTGACTCGTAGACGGCCTCATCACCAAGACGATTCTGAATAAATGTCAGTAACGAGGTCACCCAGTTGAGGTAGTTATCATGCTGCGACTGGAACTCCCGATACATTCTGCGATTCAACTTTTTGGCCTTCTCGAGTTCCCCGGCATCGATCGCCTGTTGAACGAGCTTAACCGTCTCCTCCCCCATCTCCTTCATTTCGCTTTCCGTAAAGTAACGTTTCTTTACCTCTTCCATATTTACCTCCCGATTAATTATTACCGGATAATAACCTTACCCAATCAAAGCCGGTCCGAAAACGTGACAGGATAATAACACTTTAATAAGATACATGTCAATATCGATATACACATTATCGATATATATAATCTGATATGATGCAACATTATCACAATATAGCTTTGGGTATTGGGCATATGAATGTGCGTTGGCGCCGGATAAAATAATCTTTAAAAAAGTTTGCCTTTATCCGGCACGCTTGAGCAGGCAATCGGATATGAATGAAAGACGGTTAGCTATATTCCGGGCCGGTCAGGACCATCGGCAATTAAAGAAAGGTCTGGCATAACACTCTGCAAAATCCCTCACAGTACTGATGGATTAATTAGATAAGGACTATTTCTTCGATTTTACCGGCGGCTTTTTCAAACCATATCTTTCATAGAAGCTGGCCGGTATATCGTCCGGATCCTTGTAGATTAAGTATTTACAGGGCGCCTCCCCGACTTTCTCGGGGACATCTATAACCCAGATCGGGTATCCGTTCTTTTCCATAGGTAAAATGTCCTGAAGGGCGCAGTGAGCGCAGTAAATGGGGAAATCGGTCCTGCCGAATGTCATCTTGTGCGCCTTTTTCACCCTGGCAAATTTCCCTGTCGGCTCATAGCCTTTATTGGTAATAGCCCTGCCGCCACTGCCGCAGGGAGACATCATCACACTGAACTTCTCATCATCCTCCTCGACCACTACGGGACAGAGATGAGCCCGGAATCCAGCCGCCAGCATCTTTACCTGGGTAGCAACATCCTGGCTCCCGTATGCAGCCGTAAGCATTTCTACCGGCGTCTGAAATGCATCTTGCATGGATTTATACGCGCCCTCTTCGCCTTGTTGATGGTAAATAAAGGTCAGCAACGAGGTTATCCAGTCCCTCAGGGTTTCATGCACGAAAAAGAATTCGCGATGCATCCTTTTAGCAAGCTTCTTCGCCTTTTCCAGATCTCCCGCTTCGATCGCTTTTAAAAGCAGGTTCACCGTTTCCTCACCCATCTCCTTCAATTCGCTTTCCGTGAAATACCTTCTCTTAGCCTCAGCCATCTTTACCTCCCTGACAAATATATATGCGGATCAATCTCATGACCAAACAAGACCGGCATAGAGATGCCATCGGATAGTACCACTTCAATAAGATACGTGTCAATATCGATATACACATTATCGATATATATAAACAGATGTGATACTAAGCTATACTAAAATTGGGAGGAGGTTCAGCTATTTGGATCGGTCAAGCGCATCAATCTGCGGCAGGATGCTGTCATCATAATAGGCCTGTGCTCCGTACTTATCGATCTCGGCCTGCTTCTGCCATGCATATGTTGACGTTTTTTGCGGAGATGCAGACACACTGGCCCTCTCCAGCACTGTAAGCCTGATCAGATCCTGCTCGGGATATCTGGCGGTCACTGCATCCAGCAGATCCACCGCTTTTTCCATATCCTTATCATAATATTCGGCCATGCCCGCATACATCCGGTATTCAGAGTTGCCTGGATCCATGGCATAGGCTTTGCGGGCGTATGCAGGGAAAATATCCATGCGGGAAAGCCTGAAGGCCTTGTAGGCGACTGTGAACTGTGCATTGGCATCATCTTTAAATTCTGCAGCCAGATCGATAAAGGCCCGAAGCTTCTCCGCTTTGCTGGTCAGGCGGTTCTCTATCTGCGCCGCTTTCTCTACCACCGGTTTAATCGACACAGCCTGCATGAAAAGCTCCGGCTTCCGCGAGAAATCGTTGAAAAAATGATAGATATCCTGGCGCGCCGCATAGTAGGGACCGACAGCCATGTAGAAGCCGTCGCTTTTGGAATCAAAAACCATCATCTGTGAAGCCATCCAGTTGCACACCGGAAGTTTTGTGCCGCTCCAGGAATAGTCCGTGCCGTCGGGACCGGCCTGCGCGCGGACGAAAGCGACGGCGTCTTCAATCGTGTACGTGTCTCTCACGGGGAATTCTGAGGCCACCGCTTCGCGATCGATGTTAATGTTACTTATGCTGCGCGAGGGTTTCTGCTGCTCAGCCAATTTGGGATCATAAATGCGGTTAAAATTCCACAAAAGGGAGCCTGTCAGCTCATTTTTAGCCCAGGCAATGGGGGTAAGCTCCACCACAGCGCCCCTACCCGCGTCCAGGTCGCTCCATACGCAGCCATATGCCGCAATGGTCGGGTACTTGTCGAAATATGGATAAATATCATCTAAAGTTGAGCAATCTTCCATGATCATGCGTATCAAATAGGGCAGGCTGAAACCGTTTGGATTTGGATTCTTAATACGCAGGGTTTCCTCCCCGAAACTGAGGCCTTTATCGCTGTAACCGGTTTCCACCCCCATATAGAGAGGCTGATCCATATGCGTGACGGTATTCTTGCCGGCAACTTTATGTCTGACCACGACTGTCATCTTCGCCAGTTCCTCACCGCCGAAGCCTGCTGTATCATTATTGCGCCCCTGTATGATTGAGCCGTCTTTTCCCCTCATTAAGACGCCGGTGCAATCCATTGCCATTCCGACGTCATAAAACAGGCAGCAGGATATAACCGTGTCCAAAGGCACGCCTGAGCCGTCGGCAACACCTTTCATCTCGTCCTGATACCTCTGGGGCAATGCACCGGCCATCTGCCTGGCCTGGAATTTTATGATCCCCACCAGAGCCGGATAGGGAACTCCCATCTCTTCGGCATTCCACGTGAGTATCTTCTCCATAGCGGCCATGCCGCTCACTATCTCCGGCCGCAGAAGTGCCCCATACTGCAACCCCATCTCATAATAATCACCCTCGACTTCCAGCATCGGCACGATCCCGGGATAACGGTAAATAACGCCCTGATGGAAGGTGGATTTCACACCTTCTGTCTTGACCTGCTTGGAATAATCCGTCTCCCTTATATTGCCCGGGAAACCGGTCAGGTCAACGATATAGGCGGCCAGTAAGATGATTACCAGCGCCAGCACGCCCAGGACGCTCCAGAGTATTGCCCGCTTAGTCTGCTTTTTCATCCGCTGCATCCTCCATCTATCATTTGGCCTTACAGGCCCAATAATCCGGCTGCATTAAGACCCAGCCATTTCTCCTTGACCTTGTCTTTGAGCGGAAGGGCTTTGAGCTCATCCACACAGCGCTGCCAGGGTACCATGTCGTCGGTGGCGAAGAGCACGCGGTCCTGCAGCAGGCTGTTGCCATATACCATCAGCGGCTCCCAACCGGTCCCGGGGGTGCCGATGTACTTGGGGGCCACCGCTCCGATTTCGATATATACATTTTTATGTTTCCAGGCCACTGCCACCAGCTCGTTCACCCACGGCCAGCCGCCGTGATTAGCAACGATTTTGAGATCGGGAAAATCACAGGCTATATGATCGATATACACGGGACGGCTGAAGTCGATGCTGCGGTCAATGGTGAAGTTGATAGAGGAATGGATAGTCACCGGTATACCCAGCTCCTGGCACTTGGCATATACGGGGTAAAGCCTTTTATCATTGGGATACATGCGTTGAGCCCAGGTCTGGAAGTTGACGCCGCTGAAGCCGCGCTCCTTGACCTCGCGCTCGACGACTTTCACCATATCGTCATCTTCAAGCGCGTTAACGGTCAGATAATAGCGCGGGAACTTCTTGGGATACTTCTTGGCTATTTGATAGGCAGCGTCGTTAAGTTTCCTGTAGCCTCCCAGCGCCCACTCGGCCTGCAGCACGCCATAAGTAACGCCTGCGGCATCCATGGCCTTGACCATGCTCTCGGCAGTCACTTCATACATAGCGGAGACTTCATATGCAGACTCTGCATATCCCCGCATAAAGCTATTCAGGAACAGATTTTTAGCCTCCTCGACGTCATCAACCCATTCCCTTATCGGCACCGTTACGCGAAAATCTATGATCACTGCACCGTTCCTCCGTCAATTATTTTTTCTTGGTCTTATCCAGCGCCGCCTTGGCCCGCATGGCAGCCTCCATGCCGGTCACGCATAACACCACATCATGCGCCTCCAGATCGAATTGCTGCTCATAATCCTGATAGACTCCGTAGTTCATCTGCTTCTTGGTAAGCTTGATGGAAAGCGATGAATTAGCGATTATCTTTTTCAGCATATTTACTGCTGTCTCTTCAAGTTTATCCGGCGGCACCACAAAATTGACCAGTCCCCATTGTTCTGCTGTCTTAGCATCTATTCGTTCATTGGTGAAGGCCATCCACTTGGCGCGGCCGATTCCGATAAGCAGCGGCAGAAGCTTGGTGCCGCAATTGGTGATGCCGGCACCTACATTGGTTTCGGGAAAACCGAATTTGGCGCCTTCGGCAGCAATGCGTATATCAGCGCTCATAGCCCACTCACATCCGGCCCCCAGCGCATACCCGTGGACGGCGGCTATAACGCACTTCTCCATATTCAGCATGATGCGCGTGGTATCCTGCAACACTTCGATATGGCGCAGTATGTCCTCAACCTGCATACCCAGCGGGCTTTCGGAAAGGTCATCGCCGGCGCAGAAGGCCCGGCCCTCGCCCTTGATGATTACTCCTTTTACCTCGGTATCGAGCGCCGCTTCGGCCAGGGCCTGGTGAAAATCCCTGGTCAGATGCACATTGATGGCGTTCAGCACCCTGGGGCGGTTGAGCTTGATCAGCGCTATACCGTCGACTTTTTCGTAGATCACAGTCTCGTATGCCATTAATTCGTCTCCTTGTTTATTACTTCAGTTTCCAGACGGGCGGTCTTTTCTCAAAAAAAGCGGTTATGCCCTCCCTGGTATCATCCATCTTCAGGATGGGTACAGTAACAGCTTTAAACAGGGCCAGACTGTCCTCCAGCGACATATAGCGGGCCCTCCTGTTGATATCCTTACAGGCCCACAGGGCGGCCGGCCCGTTGCCGCATATCTTCCCTGCCAAGGCCGTGGCGGCCGGTATCAGCTCCGCAGGGGGCACCAGCCTGCTGACCAGGCCTATGCGGTAGGCCTCCTGCGCGCTCAACCGTTCGCCCGTCATCAGCACCTCCATGGCCGTGGAGGCCGGGATCATGCGTGAAAGCATGATCGATGCATAGGCGTCCACTGTGTTCAGCTTCTGGTCCGGTGTACCGAGCGAGGCCTTCTCCGATGCAATCCTGATATCGCAGCACAGCGCCAGCGTGAATCCTGCGCCCAGGCAGTAGCCGTTGACGGCGGCGATGAGCGGCTTCTTTATATTGGCCAGCTGCCAGTCGTAATCGGCCTCCCAATTGGCGCCAGCCTCGATGTGCTCGGGATCGGTCAGGTCGGCCCCCGCGCAGAACGATCTCTCGCCGGTCCCTGTGACTATACCGACATATAGGTCATCATCGGCATCGAACTCGTGCAACGTTTTGATCAATTGGCGGCTGAGCTCCACGCTCATGGTATTCAATTTATCAGGACGGTTAAGCGTGATGTATGCGATATGGTCCTTCTTCTCGTATATGAGAATTGACATCGTTTTCTCCTTGCCATAAGGCGGCCGGACCGGATTTATCTCAGTCTTAGTGTAGGGACGTAGCTTCAGGTGCGCCCGCTATCGGATGGGTCTTCAGACCCGCCCCCACGTTTAATACCGCTACAGTATGACTTTTTTCTCCTTGAAGGCGCCGATATCTTCCCAGCTATATCCAAGCTCCAGCAGCACTTCCTCGGTATGCTGGCCGAACTCGGGCGCGCCGAAAGGGGTTCGTTCGGGTGTGCCCTTGAGCTGGATGGGACAGCGGATGCCTTTGACTTTGCCGTAGTTGAAATGATCGTATTCGATGACGTAGCCGTTCTCCAGGGCCACGGGATCTTTGATTACCTCGGTGGGAGTCTGCGCCGGCGCCCAGATCAGGCCGTTCTCATCGAATTTGGGTGCGAAGTAATCGCGCGGCTGCCTGGCAAACTCGGCGTCCAGCAGCTTGATCAGCTCGGCGCTCGCTTTGCACCTGTCTCCGTGCGTGGGGTACTTGGTCATCCAGTCTTCCCTTCCCACACTTTTACACACGCCCGGCCAGAAGCGGTCGGTCTGCAGCATCTGGAACATAAACCACTTGTCGTCTTTGGCAGCGTAGGTATTGTACAGGGGATTCCCCACGGCGAACCTGGATTGCCTGCCCAGTTCCATGTTATATACCAGCGCGCCCTGCACGTCTATGCCGGCGACCCACATGCCGTTGCCGTAAAGCGAGAGCTCGACCAGCTGCCCCTTGCCGGTCTTTTCCCTGGAATAAAGCGCCAGCGAAATGGCGCCCAGCGCAAAAACGCCGGTTGTATTGTCGCCCATCGCACCCCTCAGCGGGACGGCCGGGGTGCCCGGCTCGCCCATGGTCGACATGATGCCCGAACGCGTCCAGAAGGCCGTTTCATCGAATGCCTGCCAGTCGGCGCCCGGACCCTTCGAGCCGTATCCGGTTATATTGCAGTAGACCAGGCGGGGATTTAGTTTGATCAAAGTATCGTAATCCATCTTGGCCCGCTTGAGTGTGGACGGCCGCAGATTGGCCAGGAAGACGTCAGCCTGTTCCACCATTTTATGCATGATCTTGCGGCTCTCTTCCTGTTTGAGGTCGAGTGTGATGCACCTCTTGCTGCGGTTGGCCATCTCCCACATCCAGTTAAATCCTATGTCCAACTCCGCCGGCAGTACGCCTGAGGAGAACATGGCCCTCAAGGGATCGCCCTCGACCGGCTCCACCCTGACCACGTCGGCGCCATGCTCGCCCAGCCACATCCCGCAGGTGGGACCGGCGAACCAGGTGGAGAGCTCAATAACTTTTACTCCATCCAGTGCTGATGCCATATATTTACCTCCTGATTAAGTAGTCTATTTACACACCGGTGAAAAATTCCTCCGCTATCGGGAATATCTATTTTCAAAACAATAAACCGCCCGGGTGCCGCGGCAGCCCTGCGTGAATACTGCCGCGGCCCCGGTAATCTTACTTGTACGTTTGATATATGTTTCTGATCGCTACGGTGTCACATGGAAAGCTTTTCTTCAGCTTCAGCCAGGGTGGCATCGGCAACTTTCTGAAGGTTTGCGCTCAGGTCAATACCCTTGCTCTTCAGGTAAGCTTTGCGTATTACGTAATAGAGAATGCCGATTACCAGTACTCCGATTAACACCAGGACGGTATATGGCACCTGGGTTGGGTTGCCATCCTTATCCATGGTATCGAGGAAGATGCCCATCAGCAGGATGAAGCCGGAGGTGATCACCGTTCCCAGGAAAGTGAACCAACGCCAGAACCCGTTGAATTTGAAGATGGATTTTTTATACAGTTCCGGAAGCTTATCGGGTATGCGCAGGATGCAATAGGCAGATACGATCTGTATCAGACACAGTGCCAGCACAGCCGCCAGCGCGTACTTATCGATGGTGGCGGAAACCAGTATTCCCAGCACCTCCAGTATGAGGACTATCAGGATAGCCACATCCGGCGTCTTGAATTTAGGATGCAGATGCGCTGCAGCTTTGGGCATCATGCCGTCACGCGCCCAGGCCACCAGGTCACGGGCGCACGACATGGTCAGCGCGTTGATGGTGGTGAGAATGGCGCCCATGGCCGCAATGAAGATAATCCAGATGCCCACACCCGGCATCAGCTTACCGGCCTGCAGCATAATGGCGGGTGAGCCGGCCTTGGCGACCTCCTGCCAGCCCATTGACGCTACCAGCGCGAACGGCTGCCAGGTGTACAGTACCACAATGATTATGAAAGCGATGATAAGCGCCAGCGGCAGATTGCGACGCGGATTCTTTACTTCCCCGCCTATGTCAGCCAGGGCCACCAGGCCCGCCCAGGAGAAGGTGGCCAACACCATCACCACCACGAACATCATGATACCGTTGGGGAAAAGAGGAGTTAGATTAGCCGCGTTCATGTTAGCGGTGCCGACGATGCTGAAGATGACCATGCCCAGCACGAAAGCAACGAACAAAATAGCCTGGATCCAGTTGGCTATCTGCACGCCGAGATAGTTGATCAGCGCAAAAAACGCGACTATCAGTATGGGCAGTACCCAGGGATGAAGGCTAAAAGCCGGGTTAAATGTCTGTATGAAAGCGATTAAATACTGGGAGAAGCCTACGGCCACCAGGATATTTGATGCGATTATGGCCAGCACGGCCGAAAACGAAATAACAGCGCCCCAGAAAGGATTGAGAACCCTTGTGACTGTAACGAAGTTGGCGCCGGTCACGGGCAGAGTACCGGTCAACTGGATCTCATAGAGCACCACGAAAATAGCGGGTATGGCCGCCGCCGCATAGGCCAGGAAGACGCTGGGGCCGGCCATGCCGGTCATGCTGGGAACCAGCACGAAGATGGAAGCGCCCACCACCAGGCCGGTGATCATGGCCACCGCTTCGAACAGCCCCAAGGACCGTTTCATTATCTCGGGTTTTTGTTCAGCCAAGTTCAACCTCCGTAATTTAAATCATTGAATGCCTTGAGCAACCGTTTATTTACTGCGTTATCTCCTTCGCACCTCCTTATGTGTTCACTTTTTTATATGCTTCCGTTATACAATCCATGCAGGATAAATTCGGTCTGCCTGTCGATGAACTGGTCCGAAGTATAGCGCCGGCCCAGCCACCAGCGTCGGAAGGCCCACATATCACCCAGCACTATAATGGAATGCGCTGCCAGAGCTGTATCTTTGATTTTATAAATACCTTGCTGGCGCCCCAGGTCGATCAGTTTCTCAAATAATGCAGCAAGTACCATGTCGTTTTCCATCAGCCTCTTCCTCTGGTCGGGAGGCAGGTTTCTGGTTTCCTGGTGCCAGAAAAGGACTATGCTCTGCGCTTCATTGGTATACTCCATGTAAAGCCTGAGCGCCCGCTTCATAGCTTCTTCCGGCTGAAGCTTAGCCAGCACTTCGGTAGTCATCCGCACAAATTCATTCGTTCCCATCACCGCAAAATCGAGAAAGGCCGAGATTATCTCATCCTTCGATCGAAAATAATGATAAAGAGTTCCTACCGTTATGCCGCTGGCCTCGGCTATGTCCCGCACGCCGGTATTCAAGGTGCCCTTCCTGATAAAAAGCCCGGCAGCCGCTTTAACAATCTCCCATTTCTTGTGACCGGCCCGCTGTCCGAGCTTGTCCGCCACCTCCTGATAGCTGCCCAGCATATCCAGGTTTTTATTCGACATTATACTCTCACCTGCAATCACTCAATCAAGCGCTCGATAGACTGATGAATTTTAAAGCAGGGGGGAATGTTTGTCAATAGGTTATTTTACGTATATCCGGATCACGGAATGGGCAGATGGCAAACGCCCTGCCGTGGAATCACGGCAGGGCGTTTACAGGCTACAAAAGGAGGTATCCTGAAAACGGGCTCAGGTTGTCAGTTTCTCCTCAGCCTCCGCCAGGGTGGCGTCGGCGACTTTTCGCATGTTCCCGTCAAGGTCCACGCCTTTGCCCTTGAGGTATGCCCGCCGTATGACGTACCATATCGTACCGAGCACCAGCGATCCAACAAAGATAAGCACTACCCAGGGAAACCTGGTCGGGTCGCCGTTCTCATCCATCATATCGAGGAAAATGCCCGACAACAGTATGATGCTGGAGGTAATCAGTGCTCCTATATAGGTGAACCAGCGCCAGAAGGCATTGAATTTAAACAGTGATTTCTTGTACAGGTCCGGCATCTTTTTGGGGATGCGGAATACACACCAGGCCAGAATGATGGTTATCAGGCTGGAGGCCAATACCGAGGCCAGCGCGTATTTATCGATGGTGGCCGCGATCATCGCTCCCAGAACCTCAATAACGATAATGATCAATATGGCTACGTCCGGCGTCTTGAATTTGCTAAGGTGGGCAACGGCTTTGGGGAACATTCCGTCGCGCGCCCAGGCCACCAGGTCGCGCGAGGCCGACCAGGTCAGCGCATTGATGGTGGTAACGATCGCGCCCAGGGCAGCGATAAAGACGATGTAGAGGCCCCAGCCCGGCATCAACCTGGCCGCATCCACCATGATAGCGGGATTGCCGATCTTGGCAACCTCCTGCCAGTCCATGGTGGCGGCCAGCGCCAGTGGCTGGATGGTATACAGCGCAAGTATGATAAAGAACGCGATGATCAAAGCCAGCGGCAGATTCCTGCGTGGGTTCTTGATCTCGCCGCCGATATCGGCCAGCGCCAGCAGGCCCGACCATACGTAGCTAGCCAGCACCACCGCTACGACAAACATGATGGTGCCCTTGGGGAATAACGGCGTAAGTTTGGTCGCATCGAAATTAGCCATGCCGACGATAGCGAAGATTACCATGCCTATCACAAATATAAGGAAAAAGACTATTTGTAACCAGCTTGCCAGCGAAACACCGAGATAATTGATTAATGCGAAAAACACCAGTATGCCGATCGTCAATATCCTGCCGTCCATGGCAAAGCCAGGGTTAAATGCCTGGACGAAGGCAATGAAATAGTCCGCAAAAATAACTGCCACCAGTATATTGGCGGCCAGCAAGGCCAGTACGGCTGAAAAAGATATGATACCGCCCCAGAACGGTGAAAGGACCCGCGTTACCGTAACATAGTTGGCGCCCGTCACCGGCAGCGTGCCTGTGAGCTGAATCTCAAAAAGCACCACGAAAAGGGATGGGAGACAAGCCACAATGAAGGCTATGAAAACGCTGGGGCCGGTCATGCCCGTGATCGTTGCCGTCATCCCGAAGATGCCCGCGCCGATAACCAGGCCGACTATCATAGCTATAGTCTCGAACAGCCCGATTTTCCTCTGCAAGACCTCAGGTTTATTTTCTGCCAAGTTCAACCTCCTCAATAATTATTTGGTTCCGCGGCCTGCCGGTCCGCCATGACTGCGCAAAGTCTAAACCCATCATATATATGTGTCAATATGCCTATAAGTATATCCAAAACCCTCAGGCCCAGGGCCAGGTGAAGGCGATGCCCAGCACAATGCCCAGCATGGCCCCGGCAAAGACCTCCCACTTGGTGTGACCGATGATCTCGGCCAGCCTCTGGCTGAACTCTTTGTCGCCTTTAAAAAGCTCATCCAGCATCTTATTGAGCATGGTGGACTGGAAGCCCACCGTCCGCCGCACGCCGGCGGCGTCGTACATCACGATAAAAGCCACCGCCAGCGAGATGGCGAAAAGTGGCGAATCGAATCCGTACATCAGGCCGATGGTTGTAGCCAGCGCGCACATCAGCGCCGAGTGTGCGCTGGGCATACCGCCCGGGCTCCACATTAAGGACAGGTTGAAATTTTTCTTGCGTACGAAATTAATAAGTACCTTGAGCGCCTGCGCCACGAACCATGCCACCAGCGGCACCCAGATTGCCTTCCAGGCCGCCGCCCCGTCAACTGTCTGGCTCATCATCCAGTTCATGCCTTGCCTCCCACCCCCGGCCTCAACGTAGCGCCCGGCCTGTATTTGACCTGCAGCGCCTTGATCGTCATCAGCAGGCCCAGCAACACCGGATAGCCTATAAGCGCCTGGTATGGAGTAAACGGCGGCGGAATCGAGGGCGTGACTATTAAAATCGGAGGTATGGCAATGTCTAACCACTGAAGGGAAAAAAGCACCATAAAGATGGCTACAATACCAATGCCGAAGCTTGCGCTGTTGTTTTTAATCCACAATGCCATCAGCCCCGCCACAGCGGCCCCGATCAACGTGGGCACTGTGCAGATGCAGACCAGCACCCCTCCCATGACTGTGGCGCCTCGCCCACCCTGAAAGCGCAGGAAGATGGACCACTGGTGGCTGACAACGGCTACAACGCCGGCCAGCATGATCAGCAGCGGTCCGGCATTCATCCACTGGGCGATCAATACCGACAGAGCCCCCTTCCCCAAATCCATAATGACCGCGATTAGAAATGGCAGCAGCCCCACCCTGCGGTAGACCGCGGCAGCGCTGATTTTGCCGTCCGGTTCGTCCCTGATATCGATCTTTGCCGCAAGCATGGCGACGATGAAAGAGGAAGGCATTGCGCCCAGCAAAAAGGCAATGGGGATACAGATCAGGCTCAGATCATTATTCATAGCTAAAAAACGGTATTTTAAGGCAGTATATCATAAAAATAAAGATACAGGTCAGGGCTCTGCTCTGTGCGCTACGTCAATGGTCAGGAAATCACGCGCTTCCCTGGAAAGCGCCAGCCCGATGGACATGACCAGCACCAGCAGGCCGCAGGTGGCGTATATCACCGGTATGTTCTTGTTGGCCATATCGGCGATCACACCGGCAATGCCCATACCTATCGGCGCCAGGCCACTGGTCAATGTGCCCAGCAGTCCAAATACGCGGCCTCTTATCTCAGATGCGGCAGCAAGCTGTATCACCGTGGTGGTTTTTACGATGAATATCCCCGCCGTCAGCCCTATCATGGTAACGACACCCAGCACGATGAAAGGCTGGGTAATGAAACCCACGATCCCCAGCGAGATAGAAGCGCCCAGCAGTGAGAGTATGATCAGGTTGCTCTGTGCCCTGCCCCGCACGTTCACCCCGCCTGCGATCAGGTAACCGACCACCGAACCCAGTCCCACCGCCGCCAGCAAATAGCCGTACCACGAGGCATTCTGCCTGAGGTAGTCCTCTACATAGAACGGAAGCAACAATAACATGGGCGCAATCAGCAGGTGCAGCAGCGCCGCCGCCAGGAAAAGAATGCGCATGCCCTTTTCGTTCCATACATAGGACAGCCCCTCTTTGGTATCCTTGATGAAGGCCTTCCAGGCCTCGCCCGATTTCTTCTCCGGCTCGACCGGCGGCTGAGGTATTCTGATGAAGGACTCACTGCCGGCCGCATACAGGTAGGTGACGCTGTTGATCAGGAACAATAGCGGCGCGCCGGTGATACTGAAGATCAGACCACCCAGCCCCTGCCCCAGGAACATGGCCAGGAAGATGGCAAATTGATTGAGTGAATTGGCTATACTGAGTTTATCCTTGGGTACCAGGTCGGGTATGGCAGCGGACATGGCCGGGGTAAAGAAGGCGAAGATGATGGCGCCCAGCGTGGCCACGATGAACATCCAGGTGATGTTGATAGCGCTGGCGTGTGGGGTGAGGTAGACAAATGAGAAAAATGCGAAACCATTCTGCGGATCTGCGGCAATCAGGCCAGCGGTCCAGAGCAGGAAGAACATGAGTGCCGCCAGGGAGAACACCAGTATGCCCTGAATGAGGTCGCTGTAGACGATGATCTTCTTGCGTGAGAAGCGGTCTGCAAAGGTACCACCCATCGGGCCCAGCAGCACGCCCGGCAGTGTGGAGAAGAGCATCATGCCCCCCATCAGGCTGGCCGACTCGGTGGCCTGCTTGATATAAAACAGCATACCTACATTGAAGTAGCGCTGCCCTATCTGGCTGATGAGCTGTCCCTGCCAGAGCAGAGCAAAATCCTTGTTCCACAGTCTGGTAGGCTCTTTGAACGGCTGCAAGTTGGTCATCAGGTATATCTCACCTTTTATCCGGTTGTCAGACAATGCCGTGTAATATTATACGGTATATTAAAATACATATCTCAATGATTTGCAGCATGTACCCTCTACAGACTGCTAAATCCGGGCATCCGGCATTGACACATATAATACAACGATAATATTCTATTAACCATATCATTAAGAGCGTATCTCAGGTAAGGGTGGCTTGCTGAATTTGATCATTTATAATCCGGTCTTGATTAAGCCCCATTATTCTGCACAAGGAGGTTGAAAAATGGCTGTTAGAACCGGCGAGCAGTATATCGACAGTCTACGAAACATCAGAAGAAACTCATACATACTCGGGCAAAAGGTGGACGATATTGTGGCGCACCCTATGAACCGCCCGGCTGTAAACGCTATCGCGGAGAGCTATGATATCCCTCATATCAAGGGGGCGCAGGATTTTGCCGCCCCGCTGTCCAGTCTGTGCGGACAGCCCGTCAACCGTTACAATGCGCTCAGCCAGAGCATAGAGGACATGCTGGCCCGCGGTGAGATGGAGCGGACGATCGGTTACCGCACCGCGGTTGGCTGCCCGCGCTCCACAGGCTTCGACGCCATCAACGCTGTTTACAGCATCGCCTATGAGGCGGACCTGAAGCACAATACATCATATCTGGAACGCTTTAAAAAATGGCTCAGGGGCGTTCAGGAAAACGATCTGGCTGTCAGCGGTGCTATGACCGATGTCAAGGGAGACCGCCGCAAACGGCCTTCAAAGCAGGCAGACCCTGACATGTACCTGCATATCGTGGAAAGAAAGGAGTCCGGTGTGGTGGTGCGGGGCGCCAAGGCCCACCAGACGGGCGCGGTCAACTGCCACCAGCACCTGGTCATGCCTACTCGCGGCATGAACGACGAGGAAAAGGACTATGCGGTCTGTTTTTCGCTGCCGGTGGATGCCAAGGGGCTTTATCACATCTACGGCCGCCAGCCATCCGATACGCGCAAGATGGAAGAAGGCGCATCCATCGACCTGGGCAACGGCCGTTTCGGCGGATGCGAGACGCTGATGGTTTTCGACGATGTTTTCGTCCCCTGGGAGAACGTTTACCTGTGCGGTGAGAACGAGTTCACCTGGCCGCTGGTCAACCGCTTTGCCATCGGGCACAGGGCGTCCTATGGCCTGGCGGGCGGCGGTGTGGGCGACGTTGTGATCGGGCTGGTGGTGGCCATGGCCGAAGCCAACGGGCTGGCCAGCGATAAAATAATCTGGGATAAGATCGCCGACCTGATCATCTGCTGCCAGACGCTCTATGGCCTGGGCCTGTCGGCCATGCTCAAGGGCAAGCCCACGCCATCCGGTATCTATTTCCCTGATTACGTGCTGGGCGGCGTGGCTAAATACAATGCTACCATGGTTCCCTTCCAGATGTTGAGGATCACCCAGGACATCTGTGGCGGACTGGTTGCCACCATGCCCGCAGAGCAGGATCTACGCAACGAGGCCGTGGGTAAATATATCGAGAAATACCTGCAGGGGGTACCCCAGGTACCTACAGAACACCGTATGCGGCTGGTGCGGCTGATAGAGTGCATGTCGCTCGGCCCGCTATCCGCCGACCTGTTGACCATGGGGTTGCACGGAGCAGGATCACCCTATCCGCAGAAGATGATGATATTAAATGACTATGCCGAGAAGATACCCGCCCTGCGCGACCTGGCGCTGTATCATGCAGGTATTAAGGACGATATCGGCGGTATTATGTGACCTGATGGTCAAAGGGGAGAAATAAAATGACGGATAACCTGGTCAGCATTTTCTACAGGCAGGCAGCGATCAATAAAGGCAAGACCGCCCTCAAGCGTAAACAGGAAGGACAGTATATCGACATATCGTGGGACTATTACGGGAAAAACGCCCGTAATCTGGCGGCTGCGCTTATCAAAGCGGGGCTCAAAGAAGGGGACAGGGTGGCTATTTTCAGCTATAACTGCCCCGAGTGGGCGTATATGGACCTGGCGGCGCTGTCCGCCCGCGCCGTAGTGGTGCCCGTCTATTTTAAAAGCAACCCGCTGCAGGTCGAATTTATACTGGGCGACTCCAAGACAAGTATGATCATGGTTGGCGACGAGGCCCAGCTCGCGGCTGTACGCTCGATAAAAGACCGGCTCCCCGATCTCAGACTTGTCATCTGCGCCTCGGAGCACTTGGCGGGAGGCGAGGGCGCCACAGTCTCGATTCAAAGCCTGATCGGCCAGTCCGCCGGTGCAGATACCGAGAATGAACTGGCGCGCAGGATAGCGGCAATCTCCGCGGACGATACGGCCACGCTGGTCTATACTTCCGGTACCACGGGCGAGCCCAAGGGCGTGATGCTGAGCCATAAAAACCTCATAGCCAATGTAAAATCGGACCTCACAGCAGTCTCAATGGGCAAGGGAGATGTCGGGCTCTCCTTCCTGCCCACCAGCCATGTGCTGGACCGGGTGGTCGTGCATTACATGAATGTCGTGATCGGCGGCACTATCGCCTATGCGGGCAGCATGGACAGCATACTGGAAGATATCAAGCTGGTCAGTCCCACGGCCATGTGCGGTGTCCCGCGCATGTTCGAAAAGATCTATACCGGCATTTACGACAGCGTTAACAGCGGCCCACCGCAGACAAAAGCCCTGTTTCACCAGGCCGTTGCGGCAGGGAGTGAGCTGGTCAAACACCGCTCTTCCAGGAAGTTTGTCGGCCCGGGCCTGTTGATAAGGTATGCCATTGCCAACACGCTGGTATTCTCAAAGGTCAGAAAGCTGTTCGGGGGCAGGATGAAGCTGTGGGCCTCAGGCGGCGCACACCTGCAGGAGGAGATAGATGTCTTCTTCCGCGCCATCGGCATTCCCATCATGCACGGCTACGGGCTGACCGAGGCCACCTGCACCGTCACGCTCAATACGCGAGACGACTTCCGTCCGGGCACGCTGGGACGTCCGTTGCCAGGTGTGCGCGTGAAAATTGCCGACGACGGCGAGATTCTGGTCAGCGGCGACCTGATCATGCAGGGCTATTACAACCGGCCTGACGATACAGCCGCTGCAATAAGCGACGGCTGGCTGCACACGGGCGATATGGGTTACCTAGATGAGCAGGGCTACCTGGTTATGACCGACCGCAAGAAGGACATACTGGTGACATCGGGAGGCAAGAATATTTCACCCCAGAGGCTGGAGACCTTCCTTAGGGCCAGCCGCTATATCGAACAGGCCGTGATCATCGCTGAGCGCAGGCGGTTTGTCTCCGCCCTGGTGGTGCCCGACTTCCTGCAGTTGAAGCAGTACTGCCAGGCCGAGGATATCAAATACACAGATAACAATGCGCTGATCAAGCTCCCGGAGGTGCTGCAACTTTTCCAGCGCGAGGTCGACGGCGTAAATGCCAGGCTGGATGACTTCGAGAAGGTAAAAAGTTTCATCCTGCTGCCCCAGGAATTCACCGCGGAGGGAGGAGAGCTGACTTACACGCTTAAGGTTAAACGTCGGGTAATCGATGAGAAATACCGCGATCTGATTGAAGGAATATACGCTTAACCGGTTGCCAAGCGCCGCTTAAAACAACATCAGGCACAATGGTACGCAATTAGCTCCACCTGCAGCAGCAGCCTTTCCACATCAGTCCTGTGGCAATCGGCGGTGGCTGTATTGAGGCAGACCGCGGCGGCGGATGCGAAGCCAAGGCGCAGCCCGTCCTCGATGGGCTTACCCTCGGATAAGGCCGCGGCCAGCCCCGCCAGCACAGCGTCGCCGGCGCCGGCCGCGCTGGCGACCGGTATCTTAAGCACAGGAATGCGATAGGCGCGTTCGCCCAGTATGGCCAGCGCGCCTTCTTTACCCAGCGTGATGACCAGCATGGCGCCGTACCTGTCCTGTATCTCTACGCCCGCCTGATAAGCCTGCTCTATGTTTTTGATAGGTTTCCCGCAAAGCTCAGCGATCTCATCGATATTGGGCTTGGCGATAGTAGGCCGGCCTTCCATTCCGGCCTTCAGGCCCGGCCCGCTGGCATCGAAGATCACGGGCAGACCTGCTTCCCTCGCGCTGCTTACCAGCTCGGTATATGTAGATGCATCCACTCCAGGCGGAACGGTGCCGCCGATGATAACACAGGAAACTCCTTTCAGAGCGGCTCTAAATTTCTTGCGGAATTTATCGAGCGCGCCGGAATCTATCTTGAGCCCCGGCTCGGTCAGCGTGGTCTGTCCCTGGCCGGCGCTGCCGATGATAACGATATTGATGCGCGTTTCACCGTTAACCCATACGAAATCGGTGCGGCAGCCGCGCTCGTGCAGCATCTTCTCCATCATCCTGCCGTTATTGCCCGCCGCGAAGCCCAGCGCCAGGCTGGAGTAGCCGAGCTCCCCCAGCACCAGCGAGGCATCGGTGCCCTTTCCACCCATACCCGGCACCACCTGCTCGGCCCGGATGGTGCGGTTCCAGGCAAAATCCCCTATCAGATAAGTGCGGTCAACGGCGGGATTGAGCGTGACAGTCAGGATCACGGCCGGCGTTATTCCCCCTCCCCGCCTGCACCTTCCATGTGTTTGGCCAGATCATGGCGTGAGCGGTAGAGCATATCTTCGTCGTCCAGCAGCACCCTGCCCATCAATATGCAGCGCGCATTGACCTCTATCCTCTCAATTGCATCCATCACTGCACACAGGTCTTTGCCGGCAGCGAAAAGGCCATGCCAGGGTACTATTACGGCGGCGGCCTGCCCGGCCATTCTCTTCTCCTGTCCGCAGAGAGCCTTATATACGTTCTCGGCCAGTTGACTGCTCTGTACACCGCCGCGGGCGTATTCAGCCAGTTTAATCTCACCGAATTTATACGTATTTTCCAGCACCGGCGGTATGACCTGCCTAGTCGCACAGAACACCATGATATTGCGGGGATGGGCGTGTATGACAGCCTGACAATGCGGGTAAAAGGAGTTTAGCAACTTAATATGCACGGGCGCCTCGCGGGATATCTTGCCGTCTCCCGACAGCAGGTTGCCCTCCAGATCCAGCACCAGCACATCCTCCGGCTTCAAGCGCCAGAATTTCCGCTGGCCTGCATAGCTGGGGGACATGACGATTTTATCCTCCACCCGCATGCTGATATTGCCGCCGGCCAGGTCGGTCAGGTTGCGCTGCAACATAATCGCGCCGACCTCGGCGATCAAATCACGGGCCCGGGACAATGTTATTTGTTCCATAATTGACTCTCCAACCGGACTATATTATCTCACATTATGCGAATGTCATTGCGGGGAGTACAGCTACGAAGCGATCAGCAGGGACAGGTTTTTAAACCTGTCCGCTCTTATCCGATAAAGTCAAAAACCGGCCGAAGGCGTCATCCAGGCTTTCTTCGCTAACCGGTTCATACACAATTGTTTCAAACGACCTGTCCACAATCTCCCGTGCCTGTGACAGCGATCCGATCTCGCCCAGCGCCATCAATTGTGTCAGGAAGTTGCCCAACGCAGTGGCCTCGGCCGGGCCGGCCACGACGGGCACACCCACAGCCCCTGCCGTGAAACGGTTCAGAAGTGTGTTGAGAGAGCCTCCGCCAATCACGTGGATACGATCCAGTTTCCTGCCCAGCACATCCTGCAAATGCTCAAAGGTATAACGGTACTTGAGAGCCAGCGATTCCAGGATACATCGCACTATCGCGCCTTCGCCCTCAGGCGGCCGCTGACCGCTGTGCCTGCAGTACTCCCTGATGCGTTCAGGGAAGTCGCCGGGCGTAAGAAACAGCCTGTTATCGACATCGATCAGGGCGGCAAACGGCTCAGCCCGCTCCGCCAGACTGAAAAGATTTTCGAGTATATAGTGCTGGCCTGCCTCCTTCCAGTTGCGTATACACTCCTGCAACACCCACAGGGCCTGGATATTTTTCCAGACCAGCCATGCGCCTCCCACTCCGCCGTAGCAGGTGAAATTATGTTTCAGCCCGACGCTGTTGATGAGAGGCTCACCCACCTCTGCCCCCATCAGCGACCAGGTGCCCGAGCTGAGGAAGGCGGCATTATCAGGAGAGGGCAGCCTGTCAGCGGGCGCACCTGAAGGTACGCCCCTACTATAGGGTACGGCGACAGCAGCTGAGGCAGTATCGTGTGTGCCGACGGCTATGACCGGCAGGGTCAGCATATTCAGCTCTTTGCAAATGGCCGATTGCAGCATCCCAAGCTTTGTTGCGGGCTGTATGATGGGAGGCATAATGCGGGCAGGGATATTGAAGGCCTCCAGTATGGGCAGGCACCAATCGCGCTTGTTGGGATCGTAAAACTGCGTAGTAGTGGCGTTGGTGAACTCGCAGGCTTTGGCCCCGCACAGCCAGTAGTTGAACAGGTCGCCCATCATCAGATAGGTGGCTGCGGACTCGATCAGCGGCGATCTCTCCAGCACCATCGAGTAGACCTGAAACAGGGTGTTGTGCTGCATGAACTGGACGCCGGTTTTGTTATAGATATCCTCGCGCGGCATCTTCTGGAAGCACTTTTCCATCACGCCGTCGGTTCGCGGATCACGGTAGCTGTGCGGGTCCTCCAGCAGTGCGCCGTCTGAATCCAACAGGCAGAAGTCGTTGCCCCAGGCATCCAGGCCAACTGAAACCAGCCGTGCAGCTCTGCCGACCATACCCAGCCCCTGCTTGACTTCCTCAAACAGCCGGCGCACGTCCCAGTGGATATGCTGCCCTGACTGTATCGGGCCGTTGGGAAATCGGTAAATCTCCTCCAGTGTGACTCTGGAGCCATCGAAGCGCCCCAGCATGACCTTGCCTCCGGAGGCGCCCAGGTCAACGGCGGCACAGTCAACGGTCTTCTTCATGGCTTGCCCACGAATACCTGGCCGGATCAACGGAAAACAGCTTCACGTATGATCTTCATCGCTCTGGCCGGGTTGCCCTCCCGCATCATGTTTTCAATGGATGTGTCCCCGATACGGTCAAGCGCGCGGCGCATCGTCTTTATCCACTCTATGCTCTCCCGTATGGCCTCCACCGTATCCATGCGGGCCGGCCATATATCCAGGGTATAGTACCCGTCGTAACCCGTTTTATCAGCCCAGTAGAGCCACTCAAGTGTATCCAGAAAATGCACCGAGCCCACGTTGAGGTCCCAGTCCCAGTCGGGTCGCGTATCGTTGATATGCAGCAAAAACAACCGGTCGCCGAACATCCTGGCCAGCGCCAGCGACTCGGCGGCATTCTCGTAGGCCAGTATGGCGTGGCCTATATCCAATATCACCCCCACGTTAGGCCTGTCGACCGCCCGGCAGAGCAGCAGCGATTTGGCCACGGTGGAGATGTAGCTGTGAACGCGCGGCTCCTTGAACTTGTACTCCAGTCCCAGCCTGACCGCCGGATCGTAATCGGCCGCTTCCTGCAGCAGCTCGATCATCAGCCCCCATGCCTTGAGATAATCGGACTCGAATGGGTAATCGTAGCCGTCCTGCCCCGGCCAGATATTGACCAGGCTCCCGCCCAGCTTTTTAGTGATGTCGATGGTCCGGTGAATCTCGACCGCCGCGGCCTTCGCCGTCGACTGGTCACGGCTGGATATCGATCCTTTGATAAACTCCTTGCGGCCGAAAAGATTGGGTAATACATCGCAGCACTTTAGCCCATGCTTCTCCATATAGCCTTTTATCTCGTCGGCGTTCTCGTCCGTAACGTCCCTCCCGTAGACGAATTCCAGCCCGCTAATACCTGCTTCCGCGGCCAGGGCAAACATCTCAGCGGCGGAACGGTCCTCCTTATAGCCGGACATAAAACGGTCACCGGGATTGCCCAGCGCCGAGATAGCGGCGGCGAATTTGATATCCTTTTTCATTTCGTCTCCAGGTGATTTAAGTCCGCGCCCTTTCGATCTCGGCTCTCTCCTTCAACTGGTTACGCAAGTCCTGAAGGTCTTTGGGCACCAGATAAGCAGCAATGGAAATAAAGATGAAACACAGGGTCCAGGCAGAAACACAGATGATCAGTATGGCGTTCTGCAAAGATGACATATCGGCGATGATACCTGCGGCCAGGGGCGCGATAGAGGAGCCTATCTGCTCGAAGAAGTTCTGCAGCGCGTTGGCCGTGCTGCGCACCTCGGGCAGCGTCATATCGTAGATGGTCGTCACCACGTTGGGAGAGGCGAAGGGCATAAAGATGCAGGTGAATGCCAGCAGGAATCCAAAGAGGTAAATCTGGTTGTAGGGAACCATGATGGCGAATATCAGCAATACCAGGGCAATCAATATGCCCGCCGCGCTGACTAACAGGCGTCCGCGCTGGTTACGCTTGAAAAAATAGTCTCCCAGTATACCACCGATGGGGTATCCCGCAGCCAGCATCAATACTGCCACCACCATAGTAATGAGCACCGTGGTGGAATCGTAGCCGCGCCCGGTCTCAAGATAGCGGAAGAACCAGAAGGTCAGCACCTGCCAGGGAAAGACACCTGTGAAACAGTTGAGGAAGATGAAGAGCAGTGATTTCTTCTTGAAAAGGCCCATCGCGGTCTTCCAGTTGAACTTGTAATCGCCCTTCTGGTCTATGCCCTGCAACTCGGGTTCGGTGCTGCCGCGCTGCGGCTCCTTTACACCGAAGAAAATTACGATGGCCAGCACAAAGCCTACGGCGCCGGTGACATAGAATACACCGCGCCAGCCTATTATGCTGCCCAGGATGAGCGCCAGCACCATTCCCACGAGGTAGCCCATCGGCTGCGCGATCTGCAGCAACCCCATGATCTTGCCCCGCTCCTTGGGCACGAAATAATCATTGGTTATATTGTAGAGGCCGGGATAGCTGGAGTCGGCGATACCCGTGGACGAGCGTGTTACCACGAATAGTGGGAAAGTGCGCACGGCCGCGCTCAGCCACGTGGTTGCGCCCCAGATAAGGGCCGCCAGCGCCAGCAGCTTGGTGCGGGCGAAGCGGTCATACAGGTAGCCCCACACCGGGTAAAGTATGGCGCCCACCAGTAGTGCGCCGGAGAAGACCAGCCCCATCTGCGCCTGGTTTATCTGGAACTCTTCCATGATGGGAGTGGTCAGCGGGCCTATAACCAGCCGCTCGGCCTGCTGGAACAACATGAAGGCAAAGAATGTCCCGAATACGAACCACGGATATTTGGACTTGGTCATGTGAGCGGTCCTCCTATTCCCACTGTATTTTTATCACGGCCCGGCCCCGGAAATCCAGGTCGAGCCTGTATATATCATCGTTTTCCTTTTCGAAGTTCGCGGCAGCGTTCCCGCAGCTTGCAGAAACAAGCCTGCCGGGCGTATTCAGCCAGAGGGATCCCTGCACCCTGCGACCCATGTCTATGGTCGCTATCTCCAGGGTCTTGCCCTCAACTTGCCAGGACTCGATCTCGCAGCCCTGCGTTATATGAAGTGTATCTCCCACCAGCGTGGGAGCTTCCTCTGCACGGCAAATGCGCAGCATCCGGCAGCCGTGTGAGGGTATTGCCCCCAGCCCGATCCTGCCGGCCTGTTCCAGGCTGTGCTTCTTCCGCCAGAAATCAAAGACGTGCAGCCTCTGCCCGGTCTCGTATCCCAGACGGGTCAGATCCAGGCTGCGCTCTGCCGCGCTCTCGCTCCAGTTGAAGACCGCAACGTCCTGCCAGCTCATGCCGTTCTTATTAAGAGACAATAAGTACAGCTCTGCCATCTCCCGCTCAAGCAGGTCAAGCGGACGGCCGCTCACTCCCATCAGCGGTGTGAGCAGAGCCACCAGCTTTTGCCTCTCCACAGGTAGCCGGGTCAGGTCGTCGCTGCTTATCAGCAATCCGCCTGACAGCCCCACCAGGCTGAGGTTGCTGATAACCTCATCGTCAGTCAGTGTCGTATCGTAATTGCGTACCATCAGGCAGTCGGGATCGTTCCACCACCATTGCTGGTGTAACGTGCTTAAATTGAGCGTGTGCCGGATATTATTGCACAGCGAACCGATGGATTTCTCGCTTTTTATGATGGGTGTTGCCCATTTGACGCTCCACAGGTAGGGAGTCCAGTTGGGGGCGGTATCGGGACCGATGCGCATGGCGTCGACAATACCCACCGCCGGCCCGAAGGGGCACCCGCAGCCCAGCAGAAAGGTATCTTCCCCTATGCCGGCCCTTACGGCCTCCATTCCTTTGCGGAAGGCCTGCGCGCGCGTCATTTTGGGATTTTGCCGAACTCCCGGCAACGCGCCGGAGTAAACGAAATCGGTTTTGACGAAGCCGTAGCCCCACTTTCGGGCGATGGTCTCCAGCAGCGAACGCACGTGCTCCAGCACAACGGGCTGCGTCAGGTCCAGGGCATGCCCGTAAAAATCGTAGAAATACCCGCTGACGATTGGCTTGCCCTTCTTATCCTTGACCAGCCATTCAGGATGCTGCTGCGCCGTCTTTGAGCGTGGATCAACCACGAACGGCGCCAGCCATAATCCTGAAGTGAACCCTTTCTCCTTGATATTGTCGGAAAGATGCGCCAGTCCACGCGGGAATTTGGCGTTGCAGGTGGTCCAATCGCCCCAGGCCGATTGATAGCCGTCATCGAGTTGCACAATTTTAAATGGGATGGTCTCCCTGATGCTGTCGATAGTGTTCAGGTTAGCGATAAAAAGGTCGGCAGTGATGGACTGGAAGAAATGGTACCAGTGCGTCCACTGTGCCGGCGGGGGTACGGCCGGGACGCGCGCCTTCATCTGACGCGCCACAGCCTGAACGTAATCGGCCGCCGGATCCGAGCAGGGCAGATCGATGAATTGCAGATATCCCCATTCGGACTTGAATGTCTCGCCGGGCTCCAGCAAAATGCCGTCCGCCTGCGCCGTCAGCGTCAACTCCGCTGCGCCGGCCTTACAATTAACATGCAGCACTCCGAACTGATTGGCTGTTGAGGCAAACCCCGCCAGCAGGGCCGACCTCTGATCGGTCAGCAGACCCCAGCCGTCACCCCAGAATTCACCCCTCTTCTTGGCGATGGGCAGGGCCGGATTATATAGCTGCTTGCTGATAAAAGGCCGCATAATCAGCAGCGAATTCACGTCCCGTTCCTGACTCTGTCGTAAACCCGAGTACACCCAGTCATGCCAGCCCACTTTAAAGAAATTCAATGTTTTGTCGCCTGAGAAATCAACCCTTCCACCGCAGGCTGCTTCAGCCTGCAGCAGATGCATATCGTGCAGGCAGATATCTGACCGGCTGCTGTTGGTTACCTCCAGGCGCATTAAAAGAAAAGGCCTGTCATCGTACAGATTGATCAGGTAAGCCAGCTCCAGCCCGTCCCTGCGGCCGGAGCTGGTGAAACGATATTGCCTGCCCTTGCCGTGGACATCTGCCAGCGGTTGGCTGGCGCTCTCGGTTTTCCCGCCGGCAAAGCCGGCAGTGAGTTTTTTTCCGTCCGGAGTGGCATAGCTGAGTCCGATTAGGGCGCCGGCAATCGAGAGGGCGGCATTGTCGCGGCGGTCTGCGCTGATCCTGCCGCTTCTCGTGTCGAAAGAGATACGCCAGAGCTGATTTTCGACTACTTTTCCTTTATCTTCCATCGCTGTCAACCTTAAGTCTTATTTTTATCGCCGTATATCATCGCCGCGGGATTATCCTGATGGTATGTATCTCGCACTCTGCGCTATGTGTATATATAAGCAACTGATTGTCGGCGTCTCTTACGCTTGAGCCGTCCGAGAGCTTGACATCGTAACCACCGGGATATTGATACTCAGGGACAAAGACCTCCGTCGGCTTAACAATGGCCGGATCGTGGCGGAACTCGAACTCGAAAATTCGCTTCTTTATATCGAAGTATATCCGCAGCGGCTGGCCGGCGGTAGCCCGTGGATAAGGCCTTACCACTGCCTGCAGCGCACGGCCTCCCGAATTGATATTTGTGGGATCCTTGCGCTGGTCCAGCCCGTAAATGGAGAAATTTTCCAGGTTCCAGTGGTCGCCGTATTTGTTGTCATTGAAAGCGTCATAGGTCCAGAGATTGTAGCTGAGCAGGTTGGCATCCAGCGCCTTAAACAGCCGGTCCCACTCCTTGATGTGCGCACTGTAATCCCCGGTCCTAAAGGCTTCCCGCTTATTCATGTCGTAACAGATACCTATCTCTCCGATGACCGTCGGCACGCCCCCGCACAGTCCGTTCCCGAACTCCTTGATACGCCGCATCTGATCATTGAATGACCTCTGTACCATGCCGGGTGTCCCTATCACGGCTCTGCCGGTCAGCTTATCGTGGCTCACCAGCGCGTGGGGGAAGAAGTGGTAAGCCTTGGTAATCCAGTGCACATCATCATACCAGTGCGGCTTATATACTATGTGTTTGCTGTTGTCGGCGCCCAGATACGGAGGGCGATAGTCCACGTTGGGCGGCGTGATGAGTATCATAGCCTGGGGATCAACCGTGTGAATCGTATCGGCAAAGCGTTCAAAATAAGGCTTCTGGTAGTCATCGGTAAAATTGACTTCCTTATTGTTCCTGATTGAAAAATAACCGGGTTGCAGCAGCACCGGTTTGCCCGACCTGTCAAAATCCCAGACGCCGTTGGCTCTCCATATGCAATCACAGCCCTCCTTCCATGCCTTTACACCCCGTGGATTGAGCAACTTCATGCCCAGTTTTTTAGGTGGGAAAGCCCGCCAGACTTCAACTTCCTGAGCGCAGCCGGCGGCCAGCAACATACCCTGGTAGGCAGTGGGCGTATCACCCTTCTTGTAAAGATACCAATCCGTAGAATTCAGGTCGCTGCAGGCGATATAGCCGCGGTAGGGTTCGTTCATCGTATCATAACCCAGTACGGCGGGCAGGCCTTTCAACCTTTCAGCTACTTTTTTATAGGCGTTCAGCAGATGACCCTGCAGGTATTCCTGCACAGGCTGGGCGTCCACCTTTGTTGACGGCGCAAAATCGTTGCCGCCGAAGAAAAGTGTGAACATGGTGGCCGCCGCCATTTTAAACCCGTTGGTGGCCCAGATCTGGGGCGAGTAATCCGAGCCGTATTCCTGGTGTGTGATGGCAGCGCCGGTCTCCTTGAATTTGGTGATAGCGAGGCCGACGGCATCAAACGTCCAGCCCGGCGCGCCGCAGCCGCCGGTGAAGCGGCTCCACATATCCTGGCGTGTTTCTATATACAGCAGCAAGCCGTATTCGCCCGCCTTTTTAACCATTTTATACAGGTAATCGAGGTACTCCTCGTCATAAATGCCAGGCCCCGAGTGCTCAAGGGCCTCCCATGGCACCAGAAACCGATAGAAGGTCAGCCCCCAGCGCTTCATTCTACTGAAATGCTCGTCTGCTTCAGCCAGAGGAAAGGGGCGTCCCACGAATGATACGTTGCGATGGTCGAAGAAACCTTCCCTGATGTGCGTGGAGCCGTCCGGCTTAAACGGAACCTTGGCGTCCAGGTTAACGCCCCGTAGTATGACCGTCCGGTCGAACTCATCCTTGAAGTTAACGCCTTCTGTCCTGATCATAACAGCTTCTTGCCTCCCGATATACCAGGTTGCACGTCTAAATCATTTAATCAGAGCTTCTTGTTTATCAGGGATTTTTTCTCGATGGCCAAAAGCTTGTTAAGCCGGCGCTGGTGTTTATCCTCGCCGCCGAACTTGGCGTTGAGAAAGGCTGTGACTATCTCTGCGGCCAGTTCGAGGCCTATTATCCGGGCGCCCAGGCAGAGCACATTCATATCGACATGCTCGACGCCCTGGTGCGCCGAAAAAGTATCATGGCATACGCAGGCCCGCACACCCGCCACCTTATTGGCAGTGATACAGACCCCTACGCCGCTGCCGCATATTAGAACACCGCGCCAGGCCCTTCCCGACGCAACAGCCTGTGCCGCCGCGCCGGCGTAATCAGGATAATCGTCGGCAGCATTATAGGCCAGCGGACCAACATCCATGATATCGTACCCGCCCTGCAGACGCCTGATAAGTTCACCCTTCATCTCAAAGCCGACATGGTCTGAACCAAAGGCAACAACCTGTTTCATCTCTATTTTTCCTCCGCCGGCGGAACTTTATTTTAATTTTTCCAGTATCAGGACCTCATAGGGAAATACTTCAAAACTCCCGCTGTCGATTGCTGTGCCGCCGCTACGGTACGTGCCCAGCAGAACGCTCCACTGGCCGTCCGGTGTACAGGTATGCGAGAGCCTGTTTGCCGAGAAATTCAGCATAACATAAACCTTGTTGTTCCGGTATGTCCTGCAATAGGACATTATATCTTTATGCGAGGGCGACCTCTCGAAGCTGCCCATCTGCAATACGGTCTTTTCCCGTCTGAGCGCCGTCAATCTACGGTAGAAATTCAGCACCGAGGTGGGCTCCTGCAACTGAATATCTACGTTGATCTCCGAATAGTCGTCGTTGAGGGGCAACCAGGGCTTGACTTCCGAGAACCCGGCGTAAGGGCCCCCGTTCCACTGCATGGGATTTCGTTCGCCGTCTCTGCCTTTGACGATAGGCCAGTACATTTTTCCTATGGTGTCCATTACATCCTTTCTGGTGATCCGGCTGTTGGGCATGCCGATCTCCTCACCGTAATACAGAAAAGGCGTGCCCCATATGGTAAGCAGCATAGCCGCCAGCACTTTTGCCCGTTTGACTGTATCCTCACCGGCAGCATAGCGCGTAATCGCGCGCGGCCGGTCATGATTGGAGAGCACATTGCAGGGCCAGCCCTTTGGCGGTATGAGTGAATACCAGTTAGTCAGGGCTTCCGAGAACCGGTGCGCGCCCCATTTCGAGAAGACCATAGAGAACTCGAACGACAGATGGCCGAGCTCACCCTCATCACCCAGGTAGGCGGCGGCCATGGACGGGCCTTCCTCCGCAACGAAGACCTCTCCCACCATCATGCGGTCCTGGTACTCATCCAGCACGGCGCGCATCTCCTTGAGGATGTCATACATACCGGGCTGGTTTCTGGTGTAAAGGTGCTTCTGAAAGCCATTGAACGGTCCTGCCGCCAGCGAAAAAGGATTGTTCCTCAATTGGTCGTCCTTGAGGAAATAATTGAGAATGTCGCAGCGGAAGCCGTCCACCCCCTTATGGAGCCAGAACCTCATAGTATCGTATATCTCTTTTTTAACCGCCGGGTTGCGCCAGTTGAGATCGGGCTGTGTCTTGAGAAACGAATGAAGGTAATATTGCCCTGTGGTTTTATCCCACTCCCAGGTGCTACCACCCACCAGCGCCTTCCAGTTAGTGGGGGGCCCGCCCCTTTTCTTATCATGCCAGATATACCAGTCCCTCTTCGGATTGCTCCGGGAGGAGCGTGACTCTTTGAACCAGGCGTGCTGATCGGAAGTGTGGTTTACCACCAGGTCCATAATGATGCGTATACGGTGGTCATGAGCCTCACACAGCAGGTCCTCGAAATCCTGCATGCTTCCGTAGAGAGGATTTATGGTGCGGTAATCGGCCACATCGTAGCCCGAATCGACCATAGGAGAGGCATTGATGGGACCCAGCCAGATGCCGTCGATGCCCAGATCGGCCAGATAACCCAGCTTTGCAGTTATACCTTTTAAATCCCCTGAGCCATCTTTGTCGGTATCGTAATAGCTGCGCGGCCAGATTTCACACATGACGCCATGCTTCCACCAGACATAGCCGCCTTCACCGTTCATTTCCTGCCCTCCCTTTATTTATACCGTCTTAATCCCGGGAGCGATGCCCGCCGGACAATTTGATCCACTATCGGAAACGGGTCAAATGCAGCTAAGTTGTATCACGGATACGGTCAGTTATCAAGTGACAGTCTCAACGGCCATCAGACCTACATCCAGCGGGACACCTTTATCTGCATCCAGCACCATCGTTCGTGCCCCTGACGGACATTTCGAGGCGCAAACACCGCAGCCGAGACAGGCCTCCCAGCTGTAAACCGGGCTGTCTCCGTCAACACGACGGTTGGCATCGAAGGCGCATACCGCAATACATGTACCGCAGGATGTGCAGGCTCCTCTGTCGATCGCTACCGAGTAGCCGGAAGATATCATATTGGTCACTTTTACGTCGCCGGGCAGCTTCCGCGCCAGCCTCATGCCTTCTATTCCGCCGCAGCAGCAGGAGCAGCAGGAGCAGATAACGCCTGTCCTGCCGCCGGTCTCGGTCTTCAGCCAGGCGGTGATGATCCTGTTGAGCCTGGCTGATTCCTCCAGCAGATCCAATGCCTGGGCCTGAGTAATTTTTCTAACGTGATACTGCGCGCAATGTTCAAGCCAGAACTCTGCAGTCGTCCTGCCCACAGCCATGCAGACGTTGACGGGCTGGCAGTGCTGGCGGCGCGATAGACGGCACGGACAGTCCATCACGGCTATAATATCCGGTTCACTGAATATTATCTTGTTCGCCGAGCTGAAAGGTATGATCCTTTTAGCACTGCCGGCATCCATTGTCAGGTTATGATCAAGGCTGAGTATCTTCCTTGCATCGCCGGGGGTGAGCACCTTTGCATGGTAGTTGTTATAAACACTTTTAAAAGCGCCGGAAATCAGCCGGTTAGACCCGAAGCGTTTCACTATGTACCTGCCCAAAGCTAAAAATGTCTTGACGTATTTATCGTAGTAAACAAAATAAATGTAATTGTGAACTGCACGGTCTATCCGCCAACCGTGCATCTTGAAGATATTTGCCGTGGATTTTTTCATAATCGTCAGGACACTGGCGCTATGGAAACCATTATGGCATTGCGGGCATTAGATTCGCAACCCGCATTGGCGGCACGAGAGAAGGTGAGCCCATAAGGACGCTCCCGCAGTTAGACAGCACTGGAGATTCGCCTCTGTGTGATTCAGCATTTAGAACATGATAGAATGTCCCATGCTCTCCGCAGGAGGCCATTACCAGACAGGGGGCTGGAAGGCACACTGGATACTCATAGTGTGCCTGCTTCTATATACGCTCAGCTACATGGACCGCGTGGTGCTGACGGTAGTGCTGCAGCCCATGAAGCTGGAGTTGGGATGGAGCGATACGCAACTAGGCGCCCTGCAGACCGCCTATATGCTGAGCTACGGCGCCCTGGCCATACCAACCGCTTACCTGGTCGACCGCTGGAGCAGGAAGAAATCCATCGGCTTACTGGGGCTGACATTTAACCTCTTCAGCGGCCTGACTGGCCTGGCCTGGAATTTCTTATCCATGATTTTCGCCAGGATCTTCTGCGGCGCCGGCGCCACAGGCGTGGTGACCGGAAGCATCGCCATGATCACCGCTGCCTATCCTAAGATCAAACACGGCAGGGCCATGGGTATTTTCAACATCGGCATACCTCTGGGCATTGCGCTGGGCGCCATCGTGGGGGGAGTAATGGCGCACCATTTCGGCTGGCGCTCCCCTTTCCTGCTGCTGGGCGGGACCGGCCTGTTGCTATCGCTGGCGGCCTTCTTTCTCAAGGACTATCAAACTGTTAATGAGGGGGTAACGGTCAGCCTGGGCGGGCTATGGCGATCAATTGTAGTGCTGCTGAAGATTCCCACGCTGCGCTGGTATTATCTGGGATATGCCATGATGCTGGTCACCAGCCTCGCGCAGATCAACTGGATGCCCACCTACCTGATCCGCCAGTTCGACATGGGCACCGATACCGCAGGCTACCTCACCTGCATCATCAGCCTGGTAGCCATCATAGGCGCTCCCCTGGGCGGTGTACTCTCCGACTTCTGGTACAAAAGAAACAGGAAGGGCAGGCTCTGGCTGCCTGCTTTATCTTCCGCCGTATCTGCTCTCATCATGGCCGCCTCGTTCCTGGCCTTCAGTATCAATTTTACACTCGGTCTGGCGCTTATCTTTGTTTTCGGCATCATCAATATGACAGCCATCCCTGCATTGAGCGTTATCTCGCAGGATGTGGTTCCCGTAGAGTATAAAGGACTCTCCTATGGAGTTGCCTCATTATTCATGTACGCGCTGGGCGGCGCCTGGGCGCCGGTGCTGGTGGGGAGTATCTCGGATGCCATGGGAGGTGGCGCCGCCGGCCTGATGTGGGCCGTGGTCATCGCCTGCTCGGGAGGACTGCTGGCCGCCATTTGCTTTGTGACGGGAGCCAGACACTATATTGCGGATGAGGACAGGGTGAGAGGTTCTCTGCTCAGATCGGACTAATAATCGGCCTCCTGCGCGGCCGACCAGCCTCTGCTCCAGTACTAAAGTCGTATAGCATTTATCACCTGACCATGTATAATGGTTTGAGTATTATGGGAAGCCGCGCCCCGGTTAAGTATCGTAACGGAGGCTTTGATGGCTGCCAAAGACAAAGGCGAGAGTGCCAAAAAGAGCAGGAAGGCGCCTGTTAAAAAAAACATCCGCAAAAAGGCCGTCGCCGGCAATGCCGTACATCAGCTTGTATTCATCTCGGCAGACGAGACACGCTACAGCGAACTCTTTAACCACATGAGCAGCGGAGTGGCCGTTTACGAAGCGGCGGATGATGGGGAGGATTTCGTCTTCAAGGATTTCAATCCGGCCGCCCAGAGAATTGAGCGCATAAGCCGCGATGAGGTGCTGGGCCGGCGCGTAACCGAGGTCTTCCCGGGCGTTAAAGACCTCGGCCTGCTGGAAGTATTACAAAAGGTCTGGCGCAGCGGCGAATCCCAATATCTACCCGACAGTATCTACCGCGATAGCCGCGATCCCGGCTCATGGCGCGAGCACTGGGTATACCGCATGCAAAGCGGCGAAATCGTTTCGATATATAACGATATCACCGAGCGGAGGCTGGCCGAACACTCTCTGCGCCAGTCCGAGGTCAGGATGAACAGCATCCTCTCAGCCATGACCGAACTGGTATTTGTACTTGATGACGAGGGCAGGTTTGTGAGTTACCACGGCGCATCGCAGGAGCTTTACGCCGATCCCGATACCTTCATGGGCAAAAAATACAGCGACATTATGCCTCCTCATTTCAATGAGCCTGCCGCAAATGCAATAGCCAGGAATAGGGCCGGGGAAGCCTGCCGCTTCGATTACAGCCTTCAGGTACCGATCGGCTTACAGCATTATGCCGCTACCATGTCTCCTATTATCATCGACGGCAAATATACCGGATCCGTGCTGGTGGCGCACAATGTAACAGAGAGCCGACTATCGCTCGAGGCGCTGAGCGCCAGCGAGGAGAAATTCCGCACGCTGGTGGAGAACATCAACGACCTGATGTATACACTGGATAACGAGGGCCACATCACCTACGCCAGCCCGGCCGTCGAGCGCTTCACCAAGTATAAGGTCGCAGAGCTGATCGGGCAGCCGTTCATGCCCCTGATTCACCCGGACGATTTACCGGGCTTGCTCGGAAGCTTCGACCGTTTGCTCTCGGGCCAGCTTGAGCCGTGGGAATTCCGTGTCCTGGATAAAGACGGCCGTATTATCTGGGTACGCTCCTCCAGTCGTCCTGTCTATGATGAGGGCAAAATAGTTGAGATCAATGCTCTGATGACCGACATAACGGAACA
>Ga0172370_10000782_pt1 | contig 49653 bp, 52 predicted proteins | sample LakKiv5m_FD_114538 | JGI IMG/M metagenome (GOLD analysis project Ga0172370, IMG submission 114538) | Freshwater microbial communities from Kabuno Bay, South-Kivu, Congo - kab_022012_11.5m | ecosystem: Environmental > Aquatic > Freshwater > Lake | place: Democratic Republic of the Congo...
AGGAACCGGATTTACTGAAGCTGCATTTATTCGAAATTGTCCAGGCGATGGGTTGACTGGTGTGATCTGGTGGCAATCCATCCGGAACCAGGATTAGTTGACCAGGATTACCATCTTTTGCCGGTGTAATCTGGTGGCACTCCATCAGGAACCGGATTTACTGAAGCTGCATTTATTCGAAATTGTCCAGGCGATGGGTTGACTGGTGTGATCTGGTGGCAATCCATCCGGAACCAGGATTAGTTGACCAGGATAACGACCTGTTCACCGGGTTTAGGTGTCCATCATTCCAGGAACCCGACCGCGTGCGCCTACCATTTGTTCGGATAAGTGACCATGATAATTAATTTACTTGACTTTTGAATGTTAATAAATTACTTTTGTTGCGCCGGGGCATGGTTCGTCCTGCCTGGGCATCTGCCACGCCTAAAAACGTGGCTTATTTTTTGCCCTGAATTTTAAAGAATGAAAAAGGGCGCAAAATTGCACCCTCTTAAAATACCATTAAAAAACAAATCCTTTGCCGTTTACCTGTCAATTATTGTTATTAATTCGATTGGTACGGGCGTGGTTAGTGTGGATTCTACCAAATAAACATCAATTTTAGTCTGGTCTTTGCTTTCTTCAATAGGATTTGCAAAAAACCTTATTCCATCAATGTTTATCTTTTCATGTGGCCACAACTTTAATTCAATTAGTTTATCAGTTGCGCCCTGTACAAATTCAATAATCCATAATTGCATATCACTTTTCATGTAATCGGGTGGCTCTGTTAGTGCAATATGCCTTTGAATTATTTTTTTTATCAGTTCTTTCCCGGTTGTTTTCATTAAAATAATCTCCCTCGTTTTATGTATGTGTGGTCTAATTTCCACGTTTTTGTAAATTGGTTGTATTTAATAATTTTGCAAATGTCGTTTTCGTTTTGCATGTGCATTATTCCGGCGGTGTACATTGATTTAATTAGCTCAAGACAGGTGGTGAACTTTTCCAGGCGTTCTAATTCTTCCGGGGTTTCTGCGTAAATTGTATGACTGTCTTTTATTTTTTCTATTGCATCCGGTTTTATTTCGGCTTTGCCGTTTTTAATCAAAAACCGCTCGGATTCATATCCAATAGTTCGGTTATTATCCGTTTGTTTTAGCCTTTTAACTTTTTCCTCAATCGGTGTGATGTCCGGGGCTTCGATCATTTCCAGGGCTTTTGTCTTAATGATTTTTTTACCAAAAAGGGTAAAATCCTTTTGTCCGTCGGTTAGTTTATCAAATAGTAAGTTTTTTAACTCATCCTCGGTGCCATTAGTAAGCGTTTTTAACTCACTATCTTTGATTTGTGTATTTGTTATTGATTCCCATTCTGTCAATAACTCATTTAGTGCCATTAATTGCAAATCCAAACCAATTTTTGATGCCTCATAAAATGTCTCATTTAGATAAATTACTTTTCTTGTTGCCATTTTTAATATTTTTGTTGTTGTTATAAAACTTGTTTTTGGGCTGTTTTTGGGCTTGTTTTCTACCTGATTTCTACCAAAACAGCAAAATACTGATAATCAGTGTTGATATTAGTTTGTTATAAACTAATAAAGCTATTTAGGGCGGTTGCTCTAATAATTTCCGGCTTTGTTCCTGAAATGCTTTAATTTTTTCAATCGCTCTTTTATCTTGTTCCTTTTGGCTTAATTTGCGAAGCGGTAAAGGTTGAAAACCGTTTGCAATTCTGTTAATATTCAATTTTTTTAATATGTCGGTCTGTGTTTGGTCTTTGGGTTTAAAATCCTGTATTGTTAACATTGCTTTGTTAATATCCTGCAAAATTTCATTAATCAATGTGTTCAAATTCTGGTTAACTATGGTGTTTACATCAAGAGCGGTTATTTCAAATTGCTTTGCTGTTGTTACGTTTGTTTTTCCATACCCTGAAATGTAATATTTGAATACATCAATGTTTTTGTTTTTGGCGTGGGTTGTAAAATAATCCCGGTTTTCTATTATGTTTTGTAGGTAAATCCGGGTTAAAATCAAATCTTTGGTTTTGTAATCCTTTGGAACCCTGAAATAACATCTTATTGCCGTCATTAAATCGGATTGGTTTACCGGGCTTTTTGTTGAGGGTTCAAAAATCCGGCTGTATTTTAGATTTGAGGCGGCTAAATTGCTTCTATTGCCGTTAATGTATGTTATTTGCCCGCTTCTAATCGGTTGTTTTGCAAAGGTGTTTAAAATCAGTTTTGGCAAACTTTGCCTTTTGTGTTCTGTATAAATATCATTCCGGCGGTTTGGTTTTATTAACCTGTTTAGTTTTCTGTTTAGTGCTTCACCTTTTGCATTGATGAAAAGGTTTTTAAATCCCTTCACTTTGATAAAACCCGCTTTTTTTAGTTGGGCGGTTGTTTGTTTTTGCTTTGTCATTTGTACCATGTTTTTAATAAAAACGATTTACAGCCCTTTTAACAGTGTTTCGGTGCTTTTGGCTTGTTTGATATACCGCCAAACTGTAACACGGTTTATTTTGAGGATTTCGGCTATTTCTGCATAGCTTTTGCCGCTTTTATGTAGTTCCATAGTTCGTTGAGTTATTGTAGCGGGTTGTTTTAATTCCGTCCAATGGTCTATGGCCTGCCATTTTTCGAGCGTGCGCACCGGAACCCCATTTAATAAAATGCCTATTTCAGTCATATTCAAACCCATTAAATAATATTTCCGGGCTTTGGTTTTATCCTCTTGGCTGTATTGTTTGCGGGGTATGGGTGCGGTTTTCGGTTGTTTCTTGGTTTGCTTTGGCATGTTTTAAGCGTATTATTGTAATTAGTGGTAATTTAATGTAATTTGAATGAAAGTAATATCAGTTTTTAAGTGGGTATTGATTAAGCGTAAATCTGGCAATTTTTTTAAGAGATTCCCCCCTTTTGAATTTTTGGCGGCTGATTGCCTTGCATCGTTTATTTGAAGCGGTTTTTTTATCATTTTGCGGCTTGTTTGCTTTGTTGCTCCGGTTGTTGATACCCTTAGCACATTTCTAAACTATGGTTTTGGGTATGGTTTGCAACCCACTTGCAAAAAACTATCATTTGGGAGTGTAAAAACCTCGATTTCGTGAAAAATCGGCAATTTTTATTTTTATCGCTTTTGATGTTTAATTTTATTGAAATTCGTTTCACATTTCCAAACTTACTAAACCCGGCGGCGGGTTGTGGGTTGTTGGCGGTGCGTGGGTGGCCTGCCGGCCATATAAGACAAGCTGCCGGCCTACTATTACGGCCTGTATATAGTACTGAATCAGCAAATATTTTTTTACTGTTATTATCCATTTTTACTGCTTGTTTTTTTAACTGTCTGATTTTCAACTATTTTAATTTACTGCTTTTTTGCCAAATATGGCATTTACTTTATTTTTGTAATTCCTTTAATATCAACGCTTTGCAATGTTTACGGCCTCTTGTACAACGTTTCTAAATTCACGTTCTTCATTGGTTTTAATCAGTATTATTTTTTCTTTAAATGCTTCCCAATCATTCAAAATAAACTCTTTTATGCCTCTAAACCGCTTGCCCAAATGGGCATCATTTTTTGAGGCGTTTTCTAAAACAGTATCAACTCCTTTGTTTAGTATTTCAACTGCTAACATCTTTTTGCTTTGATGTGTTCCTTTTGGCACTTCAATATCATAATCAAATTGAACGGTTCGCCAATCTTTTAAAAACTGGTCTGTTAGCCTTTTGATGGTTGCGGGTTGGAATAGCTTTTTTATTGTCAAACCTTCAACCCTGCGGTAAGTCGTTTCAATCCTTAAAATATTTGGTAGCTCCGGCGGCTGGTCTTTTCGCTTTTTGTCGGTCATCTCAAAAACCTTATCATAAACCTTAAAAACCTTTTTAATGTCCCTATGAAAAACAGTAGTTTTTAATCGTTCTTGCTTGTAACGTGGGTTTATGAATAGTTTTTGCCGCTCCTCAAAATTGCCTATTGTCTGCATTTTGTCAATGTATTGCCTACAATCTTTTTTCATTGGCAGGCTCAAACCGATCTCATAATAATTAACCTTCAAACCGTCGAAATCTATTTCAGTCCGGCGGTTTAGTAAGTCAATGGCGGTTTTTGCATTGGTAAAACTGAAAATATCAAAATTGGTTTGGTGGCCTGTTCTTACATAGTTGTAATACTTGTTTAGGCTACATTCTAATTTCAAACGTCCTGTTTTGGCGGTTTCGATGCGAATATAAAACCCGTCAATATTTTTGGCCTTTTCATTATCATAGTACAAAATACCGGCTTTGCTATTGGTTTGTAGCTTGGTGTTTTGTACTATGGTGTTAATTTCGCTTTTATCTATTCCGGTTTTACTCATCAGTATTTTGTCAATCATTAAATTGTAGTTGGTTTTCTTTTGCTTTTTGTTTGTCGGGTTTGGTGTAAACCAGTAGGCAAAAATCAAAGTAGGCGGTTTGTAGGTTTTCGATTTTGTACATTTTTGTAATCATATTTATAGTATCGGCACGGCTGTAACCAGTATCTAAAAAGCAAATGAAGTTGTTTAGCTGGTCAGCTTTTAGGGTTCGTTTTTCCTGTAAAATTGCTGTTCCGAGTGTTTCGCCTTTTAGCTCAATTTGGAACATATTCCCAACTTTGTACTTTTTCGGGTTGTGTAGCCTGATTGTAGTAAAAGCCTTGTTTTGTAGTTTGTTGTTCCAATTATATGAAAAACTAATCGTTTGGTTTGCCATAATTTTCAAAATTTATCTATTTTTGCAATGTGTTTTAGTTCAGTACCATGTTCTAAAATTTACAAAGTCAAAAAAGTAGCCCTGATACAGGGCTACTTTTTTTTGTTACAAAATCCCGTTTTTTATCAGGTTTTCAAGGTGTTCACGCCTCACATAGTTTTTACTGTACTTCTGTTTGTTAATCTTCACCACTTCAAAAACCCCGTCATTCATATACCGCTCAAAGGTTGTCCGGCCAATTTTTAGCATGGTGCAAACTTCCTTTGGAGTGAGTAACTCTTTTTGCTCTCTGTTTGTGAGTGCTGTAATTTTCTGGCAAATTTCGTGTATCATTGCTCTTTGTTCGTTCCATTCGTTTAGTGGAACCGTGAAAACTGCTATCTGCGGCTGTGCTTCCATTTATTCAGAGTTTGCGAGTTTGGTTAATTCCTCTAATCTTTTGGCCAATTCTTCATAACGTGCTTTTATTTCTTCAATAAGTTCTAAATCGCTTAACGTTTTTAAATCAACTTTTTCCATGTCTTAGTTTTTTTAATGATGTTTAAATGATTTTGCAATGCTGTTTAAATGCTGTTAAGGGCTATTAATACCTGGTTGGGCTTTGATGATAGCTGGCTTTCGGGGTGCTTGATCTGATATAATGCACTGTGTAGTGCCTGACGGCTTTTAGCTGGTAGGTTTTCGGGTAGCTCCAAATAATCGCCCGACCTTACAAATCCTTGCTGCTGTTGTTCGGGTGTTGGTAGTAATGCTTCCAAAAGGTCTAACGCCCAATAAATTGAAGGGCTGTAAACCTGGGTATCTTCGTTGGTGGTGTGCTGTTGGCGAATTAAATCAATAATTGCCTTTTGCATTTGTGCGAGTTCTTCAATGTCGGCGTTTAGCTCAATCATTACTTTTCTGGGTTCGTTGGTTTTGTGTACCATGTTTTTAATTTTTGAATGTGAATAATTATGAATTTACGTGTTTAGTGTTTTCGGTTGTGGTGGTGTGTTTCATTCAATCATCAAAAGGATGTTCTAAAGGTTTAAATGTTGAAAAACTTATGTATTCATAAAGTTTTTGCTTTGTTTTCTCATATTCTAATTCGTTAAACCAGTCTAGTTCGTCTAGTTTGCTGCGCTTGGCTTTTATTTCTTTGCGGGTTAAATCGTGCTTTTGTAGCTTATTTATATAATCAAAAAGCACTGTGTTTTCAATTCCCATTTTACAAAGTCTTTAATTTGTTGGTAAGTGGTTAACTGTTGGCGGGTTCGGGCTTAAGTACTTCATTTATGGCCTTCATCGCTTCGCTTTCCTTTGTGTAAAGCTCGTCTAAGAATTGGGCGGCTGCTTTTATGATAGTCGCCTTTTGTGGGGTGTTGTTCTTCCCTAAAAAGAAACTGCTAACTGTGGATTGATTTAACCCGGTGCGCTCGGCTATTACTTTTAATGATCCGTGCGGCAAATGTTCCCTTATTTCCTGTGCTGTCATTTTGAATTAATTATTTAATTATCGAATGATATTATTTTATTCGACAAAGCACGCATAAAAAAACCGAATAAAAAAATATTATTCGGTTTTTAATGTAATTTTTATTAATTCTAAATAGTGTATCCGTCAATAATCCATTTATTTATCATATTATCATGTGTTTGTGTTAGGCTTATTAAATCGCTATTGCTTGAAAAATCTTTTTCGGTTGCAAACTTGATAAACTTTTCTCTGGCTCCGTTTTTTTTCCATTCGTAAAAATTCAAAACCTTTCCTACAATCAGCTCATTATTTTCTGACGGCGTGAAAAAATTGTCTTCAAACATCAGTAACATAAAATAATACCTGATTTTTGTTTGTGTTTCTTTTTTGTAGATATTGCTATTCATAGAGTTAACCCAAAATTTAACGCTTTTAAAATTAATGTTCAATTCGATAAACTCTAAATCTAATCCGGTTTTATCTTCAATGAATTTTAATAGTTGTTCTATCATTTCAGTTATTAAGCTACCACGTAAAAACAAATTTACAATACTGAAAGTCGAATGAAATAAATGTAAATTGAAATCAATGTTAACTACCTCCCTTTCAAAAATTACAATTTCATTAATGATGTTTTTTTCATATTCAATCAGCTCTTTAATAGTTTTATTGTCTTGAAACTCTGTTTCTGATAACCTGTTTTTAATCCAGATACTTTTAAATTTATGATCATGCCCTTTGTAATTTGCACTTACATAAACCGGATATTTAACTACTTCGCCAACTAAAAGCGGTTTTAGTCGTGTATTCAGGTAGTGTTTTACTGTGATCTTTGCCATATCTGTACACTGTTAAACTGCAAAGGATGTAATTTTTTCCAAATCCTTTTTAATTGTTTCGTTCATTACTTTGGCGTAAATTTGGGTAGTTTCAATTTTTTTATGTCCGAGCAGCTTTTGCACTGTGGTTATGTTTACCCCTTTGTAAAGTAGGCATGTGGCTTGTGTATGCCGTGCAACGTGAAAAGTAACGGTTTTATTAATTCCGGCCATTGTGGCAAGTTCTTTTAGCATATTGTTTAGCGTTGTATTGTGCTGGAAAGGGAAAACAGTTGTCTGTTTTCCGGCGTATGAGTAGAATATGTCCAGTGCCTTGCTAAACATTGGCAAAAATACCGGCAGTTTTAATTGTTGTTTGGTTTTCCCCATTATCAAATTCAGATATTCGTTTCCGTTTTCCATTTTCAGGCTGTCGGGTTTCAGGTCGTTAACATCGCCAAATCTTAGGCCGGTGTAAACTGCAAATATGAACTTATCCAAAGCTAATTGTAGGTATTTTTTATCTTCTGGTAATTTGATGTTTTCAAAACGTACTAATTCTTCCGGGGTCAAATATTCGCGGTGGGTTTCTTGTTTCTCAATCTTGTATTTTCGGAAAGGGTATTTATTTAACTCTATAATTTCCTTATTGATAGCAAGGTTAACATATCGCCTTATTATCGTTTGATGTTTAACGATGGTGTTTTGATGTTGCTTCTTTTCCCTTAAATAGTATTCAAACTTTTTTAGATACTCAAAATTAATATCCTCAAAGGTGGTATCTTTTTTGAATTTTTCTAGGTGTTTAAAAGTGCAAATATGGTCCATTCTGGTCTTTGCGCTCATTTTCTCGGTTATCATTTCGCGTTTACACCAATCAATAAACATATTATTGTTAGTTCCTTTTAACGACTGCGAAAGAAAGTCAAGTGTAAAAGGTTTCCCGGTGTTGGTTCGGTGGGTTTCTATTTCTTCCAAACTGGTTATAAAATCCCTGATCCGCTTGTTTAGTGAGATTTTGTTTGGATGGGCTTTAATTTTCCGTTGGTCATTGTCCCACTGTTCAGGCGTAATGTAAATTCTGGTAGAAAAGTATTTCTTTTTCCCTCTTAGGTAGGCTTCAATCTGAATTAAGGCTGTACCATTTGCCAATAATTCATTCTTGCGGTTGTAAACCGTGTTAAATGTTACTTTGTCCATGTTTTTAAAATTTAAAAAGTCATGGCAAAGATAATATCAAAAATTATTTATTTGCAAATTTCGGGTAGAACGTGGGTAGAAAATTAGCCGTTTTTTGTGGGTAAATGTTTTTTTTAATAATTTGGCTAAATTGCTGTATTTGTGTTTTTTAATACTTTTGCGGCAAATGTTTTTAATCGTTTTTTACTAAAAATATGTTTCAAACATACAAAAAAAACTACAGCATTTAAAAAATATTTTGCAACCCTTGTTTTTTGATCTTGTCTGTTAATGTCAGAAATAATTCAGAATAAGGCCGGTTTGGAGCATACAGAAGTACACAAGGACGTCATCGAGAAGTGTAGAAAGGGTAATGCGCGTGCGCAATACGAACTATACAACCTGTATGCAAGGGCCATGTACAACCTTTGCCTGCGAATGATGCATTCGAAGGTTGATGCTGAGGACATGCTCCAGGAGTCTTTTTCTGATGCATTTGGTAAACTGGATTCCTTCAGATTTGATTCGGGTTTCGGTTCCTGGCTTAAAAGGATAGTCATTAACAACTGCATCAACGAGATCAAGCGCCGCAAGGCCGACCTGGAATTCTTTGACGACATGCAACTGTTTGAGAATAATGCCGAAATTGATGAAGCGGAATACGAAAACAAACTAAATGTTCAGAACATTAAGAAAGCGATGGAGTTCCTGCCTGAAGGAAGCAGGATAATTTTTTCGCTGTATCTGCTCGAAGGTTACGATCACGTTGAGATTTCGCAGATCTTAAACATCTCCGAATCCAATTCGAAATCGCAATACATGCGTGCAAAAAGAAGGGTAAAAGAAATCTTAACTCAAACCAATGATGAAAAAGGATAAATTAGAAAAGTTTATAGCCGGACATCGCGATGAATTCGACGATTTCTCGCCTGATCCTGCTGTGTTTGAGCGTATCAGGAAACGTAAACCTGTTGTTGTCATGATCAACTGGAACAACGTCCTGTGGAAGGCTGCTGCAGTGCTGGTTATTTTTGTGGCATCCTATTATTTTCACGACATTGTGAATTCCAAACAACAAACAGCCCGGACTGAGCCGGAAAACGAAAAGCCGACAGAAATCATAAAAATGATGATTGAAGCGGAGGCTTTTTATACTGCCCAGATTGATACCCGGCAGCAGGAGTTTAACATGCTTGCCGTGGATCAGCCCGAAATCAGAAAAGAAGTTAATTATGAACTCGTGGAACTGGACAGCGTTTATGCCGACCTAAAACACGATCTTAAAGATAACGCAGCCAACGAGGAAGTCATCGAAGCGATGATCCAGAATTACCGCGTTAAGCTCGACATACTCGAAGAAGTTCTTCGCCAGTTACGGGCAGCAAAAAATGAAAAAAATGAAAACAATCAGCAACATGATGTTAAATTATAAAATCAAAACCATATTTTCCACTGCCATTTGGTTGTTGGCCTGCCAGTTACAGGCAGTGGCTTTTGAGAAGGTCCACAAAGAGACCCGGGCATTTTCCATAAAACCCGGAACAGAAGTCCAGGTCTCCAACAAATACGGAAATATCCATATCATCGACTGGGAAATAGATTCGGTAAGATTTGAGATTAGCCTGGCTGTAAATTCAATCAAGCAGGAAAAAGTTGAAAAAACCCTCAGTGAAATCGACTTTGACTTTACCGCTACTTCACGCTACATCATTGCCAAAACGATTTTCAAAAACGACCAGGGCTCTTTCCTTGATGAAGTTAGTAACCTTGCAGGAACTTTATTTAACAGCAGCAACCGTGTTCAGATCGACTATAAAGTTTTCATGCCCCGGAATTGCCCGTTAAAAATCGAAAACAAATTCGGTAATATTTTCATGACCGATTTTGATGAAACGGTTACAATAAACCTGTCGAACGGTGATATGAAGGCCAGCGAGTTTTCGAAAACCCTTGATCTTAAAATCGATTTCGGGGATATCAACATTAAAAAAACAGGCGATTGTAAAATTACTGCCGGTTATGCCCAGATCGAAATCAAGAAGATGGGAAAAGTGCGGCTCGACAGCAAATCTTCCACTTTTGAGTTGGGAATGGTCGAAAGCCTGGAGATCAATTCGCGCCGGGATAAAATTAACATCGATGAAATTAAAAGCATTCACGGGGATTTATCATTTTCTGACCTCCGCATCGATAATTTTTCGGCAAATGCCATATTAAATTCAAATTATGGAGAAATCGATATGAGGTCGGTGATAAAAACGTTCGGGCAGGTAAACCTCACAGCCAAATACACCGACATCAGCCTGAATTTCGAAAATGAAGCTTCCTTTAACCTGCTTATCGACTATTCGAGACAAACCACTTTGTCGCATACCTTCGATTTTTCAAAGATCAAAAAAGAAGTGATCGACGAAAAAAACGGCCTTTATCAAAGCTCCGGCACCATTGGTTCGGGTAAGTCGTTACCCGATGTGAAAATCAACATCGTTTCAGGCCAGGTATCGTTAACAAATTTTTAAAATAATTCGTTGCAGTTGCAACCTTCAAAATTTAATCTTGTCATTGATGATGAAAACAAAACAAATGAAAACAGGAATCAGAATTTTTACCATCACAATTTTATTGCTCACCTTCGGAATAACCAGGGCCCAGGAAGTTGTTCATTCGATCGGGGTACGTCTTGGCGGCAACGGAATAGCTTACAAATACGTCGAGGATCAGTACAGGGGTTTTGAGGCAATCCTGGGTTTTCGTGAGCGCGGGATCCAGTTTACCGGACTTGTGGAAGCTTACAAGCCGGTGAAGACCGACCGGATAAACAATCTTTACTTTTTCTGGGGTGGAGGCGGCCATGCCGGTTACAAAGGCGTAAAAAAAGAATATTACCGCGATAACGGCAACGGATTCGAATTATACACCGAACGAAAATACAATCCCGTTTTTGGCCTGGATGGCATTTTTGGTGGCGAGTACCATTTTTATAGCATTCCGTTGGCTGTAAGCCTCGACTACAAACCTTACATGGAGTTTTTTGGAGAAGAAATCTTCAGGGTCGATTTGTGGGATTTTGGATTTACATTCAGATATACATTTTAAAGAAATCAATAAAATTTTAACCTATAATTTAATTCAAGATGAAAAAGACAAATCTGATATTTTTATTAATGACTTTCGTTCTGGTCAATTATGCAGCAGCCCAGGAAAAAACCGAAGGTGAGATGCGCACCTTGTTTGGCAACAACGATAAAATTTCTCATGGAGGATATGGTGCAGTACTGATCAATTATTCGCAGTTCGACGGCAAGGATGTGGTCCTGGTTGGTGGAAGAGGTGGATGGATTATCAACCACGGCATCGTTTTAGGAATCGGAGGTTATGGATTTGCCAATCAAATCTCATTCAATGACCTCACGATTGGCAACGAAGACAAAATTTACCTCAGTGGCGGCTATGGAGGGTTGTTGGTAGAACCTATTATTTTCCCGATGCAACCTGTGCATATTTCAGTGCCTGTAATTATTGGAGCCGGCGGAGCTGCCTATGTAAACAAAGGCTGGTACGACAACAATAACCAAAACTGGAATTACAATACAATTGACAGTTCACCATTTTTTGTGCTTGAGCCCGGAATCGAAGTCGAATTTAACGTTGTTAAATTCATGCGTATCGGCTTGGGCGGCTATTACCGTTATACTTCAGGGCTGAATCTGGAGAAAACCGATGAACACATCATGGATGGTTTTTCGGCAGGCTTATCTCTTAAATTCGGAAAGTTTTAGTTTACCCAACCTGAACTTTATGGACTAGATAAATGACAATTTTGTTTGCTAAAGGTGAGTTAAACAAAATCGATAAAATGTAAAAACCGGCAGGTTGAAAACCCTGCCGGATTTTTTGTGGGATGTACCGGATTCGAACCGGTGACTTCTACCGTGTGTCCGCCAGCCGACGGACTAAACCCACCGAACTAACATCCAATTGCGAACAAAATTAGGATTTATTCGATATTTCCGCTAAAAAAAAATCATTTATTTCTCATCATTGTAAGTAATTCCTGGATAGCTTGAAAGTTCCTGACAACAAAGCGTTTACCTTCCTCATAACCCAAAAGTAGTTTTTCCTGCTTTACCGATAATGATTCATCGTGATATTTTACTTCAATCACAATTCCATTATTGAGCCTGAAATCAAGTTCAGTCTGTTCCTGATAAATATATTCAGGTTGCCAGGATTTTAACCGGAGATAAATGTAATTTTCGAAAACACTGCCCAAATCTCTGAAACCGGTAAAATAATTTCTGATTCCCGTATCAGGAGCATAGATTTTTTTTGACGATAAAATCCGTTCATTCGTTTTTCCAAACCTTGCAACCGGATGAATGAGAAAAGATTGGGCAAACATATCAAAATATCGCGAAGTCGTATCGACAGAAATACCCAAAATTAAGGCCAATTTATTTAAGCTCACTTGTTTGCCCGACCTTTCCATGAGTAATAAAAAGAAATCACGCAAAACAGATGAATTTCTGATGTTATTTGCGGCAGCAATATCTTTAACAATGATGTCGTCAATTAATTCGCTGAGGTATGAAGGATACCCTGTCAGCACATATTCCGGTATACCACCCGTTTTCAGATAATCTTCGAAGTGTTTTTCAAAAAGTTGAGGATCAGTTTTTGAAATGGAGATGTTTTTAAATTGGAGATATTCATCAAAATCAAGAGGCAAAATTTCAAAAGTCACGTTTCTGCCGGTCAATAGCGACTTTTGTTTTTTTAATAAAGAGCCACTTGAAGAAGATGCAAAAATTTTAACATTATGCGAGTCAACTAAATTTTTTAACTGGATTTCAAAATCCTCTTTGTAGGCCACTTCATCGAGGAAGAGATAAATTTTTTCGAAAAAACCAAAGCCATGAATTTTCCTGAATTCGTCTATAATTTCCAGGATGTTTTTATTTAAGAGCGTGTAATCGTCGAGGCTTACATATAGAATTTTCTTTGGGTCAATATTCTGCTGATCAATTAATTGAACAACCATCATTTTCAGGAGAGAGGTTTTCCCAATTCTGCGCAAGCCTGTTAAAAAGACAATCTGATGATTATCCAGGTTTTTCATCAGCCTTTCCATTTCAGATGGTCTTGCAATCAATCCCGGGCTGTAAGGCTTTTCCCACCAGGGATTATATCTGAATAATGTTTCGTCCATCTTGGTATGTGTCAGTTTTTTAAATGCAAAATTAAGAAACTATCCGATGCCATCGTATAGAAATTAAAGATTCTGTCCGATGGTATCGGATAATTTTTAGCTAAAATGTTTGAAACGATTTTGGGTTTACAGTTGCGGTACGGGTTTCAACATTTCCTACTCCACAAACTTTAGCCACTTCAACGCATTTTGAATGTTTGGATGCTCCTATTGAAAAAAAAGCATTTTATACAGGTAATCGAAATCGAATTTAATGTGGTACATTTCATGGGTATGGGCTTGGGGGGCTATTACCGTTATACTTTGGGACTGAATCTGGAGAAAACGGATGAACACATCATGGATGGCTTTTCGGCAGGCTTATCTCTTAAATTCGGAAAGTTTTAGTTTACCCAACCTGAACTTTGTGGACTATATAAATGACAATTTTGTTTGCTAAAGGTGAGCTAAACAAAATCGATAAAAAGTAAAAACCGGCAAGTTGAAAAACCTGCCGGTTTTTTTGTGGGATGTACCGGATTCGAACCGGTGACTTCTACCGTGTGTCCGCCAGCCGGCGGACTAAACCGACTGAGCTAACATCCCAATCAGGACAAAAATGGAGAAAATCCATTAATGTGCGAAAAAAAAAACAACTCGTTGAAAAACCAGCCGCATTTTGTGGGATGATCCGGATTCTAACCGGTGACTTCTACCGTGTGTCCACCAGCCGGCGGACTGAACCGACTGAGCTAACATCCCGCTGCGAATAAAATCAGGATTTTTCGGATAACCAATAAATAGTTGATTTTACCCCGATTTACTTATCTTTCTCAGGATAGCAGGTTTTAAGATTTCTATGTTGTGTCCGTTGATCCGGATAATCCCGTCGGTGCGGAATTCCGACATAATACGAATCACATTTTCGGTGCGCATGTCGATGAGTTCGGAAATTTCACTGCGTGAAACCGGTAGATCAAACTCGTAATTGTTATAAATATTCTCAGCAAAATCGAGCAAAATATGGGCAATCCTTCCCCGTAAGCGTTTTTTACTCAATGCAAATTTTTGTTCAAGTACTTCATCGGAAGCTTTGCTAATCTTAGTAATGATATCGATGGCAAATTTACCGTTGGTCGAAATTTCGTTGATTATGCATTCCCTGCTGATGTAACAAACAGATGAGTCTTCGATTGCCGTGAGTGAATATTCAAACTTTTCCTTAGAAAATACCGACAGCAGTCCGATAAAATTCATTGGTCTTGCAATACTCAAAATCTGACTTTCGGTTTCAGATACTTTTTTATGCAGTTTGATCAATCCGCGGTTGAGAAAAATAATCGACCCGATTGTGTCGCCTTCATTGCAGATAATATCCCCTTTCTTAAACTCGAACTGGGCTTTGCAGGAATTCAGCTTTGCCAGTCCGTCCTGCTGTAACGATTCGAAAAACAGCGACTTAAAGTTGCAAATGTTACAATCGGATAAATTAACCTGGGTGCCCATATCAAAAAATTTCGCTCTTCAAAAGTATTCAAAATTATGATATTTATCATGTTATGATATTTATCACATGCATGAATATAAGTTCTTAAATATCGAAAAGGTACTTTTGTTAAATAATTAACGCTCTTCGCAAGACGTACACCTATGAATCACCTGATCAGAAATCTTTTCGTTTTAATCTTCACAGTTGGTATTGCCATGAGCGGATTTGCCGGCGATAAACTGTCACCTTACCTTAGCCTAAGAACCTTTGATATCCCGATGCCGGAAGCGGTTTCGAAAGTGAAATCAGCGCTGGAATCGAAAAACTTCGAAATAATCGGCGAGTATCAGCCCGGAAAAAACAGTAATCTTTACGTAATTGCCTTTTCCCGGCCGGATCTGAAACAAATTGTAGTTGATATAAAAGATCGCGGTGCTTTGGCCAGTGTTTTAAAAATCGGTTTTGTAAAAAAAGATGGGAAAATCACGATATCCATGCTAAACCCAATGTATCTTTTTTATGCCTATCTTGGTGATAATGCGGATACTTATAAAACCAATCTTGAGCGTGTTGCAAATGACGCAAAAGCTGCCATGGCAACGCTTTCGGCTGGCTTAGTTCCTTTTGGCGGAAACGAGGAAGCCGATGATTTGAAAGATTATCATTTTATGGCGATGATGCCCCGTTTTAACGATCCGGTGAAACTCAGGACATTTAGCTCCTTCCAGGAAGGTTTAGATACGATCAGGAAAAACCTCGAATCCGGAATAGGAAATACCGAAAAGGTTTACGAAGTGGTGTTCCCCGATAAGAACATTGCAGTTTTCGGAGTAGGCCTGTTGGATAAGGATAAAGGTGAAGCCCATTTCTTACCCATTATCGGAGAGGATAATATCGCAGCCATGCCATATGAAATTATTTTACAGGATAATCAGGCCACCATGCTTCACGGCAAGTATCGCATTGCAGTGCACTGGCCTGAACTTTCGATGGGAACTTTCATGAAAATCATGAGTACTCCGGGCGATGTTAACGATGCTTTGGAATTGCTGACTAAATAATTCAAACTGTTTTATAAATCATTAAAAATTACACCGATGAAATTTAAATTTACGTTTACGAAATCAGGATTTGTGACCATGTTGATGATGGTCTTTTTGCTTTTGTCTGGTACTTCATTTGCCACAGACGGCTATTTCAGCAACGGCCAGGGGACCCGCAACAAAGGCTTTGCCGGGGCAGGTATCGCCTATCTTCATTCACCTTTTTCGGCTGCAATTAATCCTGCAGCCATCAGTTTTTTAGATAAAAAATGGGGGTTGGAAGTATCCGTTGGCATTTTCAATCCCAACAGAAAATATACCATTACCGGAGCTCCAACACAGCCGCAGTACTGGCCTTACGAAGGTCGGATGATGATGTTTGGTCTGGCAGAAGGAACTATTGAAAGCGGATCAAAAATGTTTGTGATTCCTGCCCTGGCATTTTCGTATAAATTGGGTGATAAAAATACGATTGGTCTCAATTTTTATGGAAACGGAGGCATGAATACCGATTATGATGCCAAAACCTACTACAGTGAAATCATCAATGGTTTCGGGAATCCGATGCCCGACGGTAATCCAAACCCGATGGCCAATGTAACCAAACCCACGGGCGTCAACATCACCCAAATGTTCCTCACCTTAACCTATGCCAGGCAATTTGGCGACAAGCACAGTCTTGGTATTTCGCCGGTACTGGCTTATCAGACTTTTGAAGCCAAAGGCCTTGAAGCTTTCAGAGATATGGGAATGGCCGGCATGCCAGGAATGCCGGTGGACAGAATGAATTATGTAACAAACAACGGTTCATCAAGCTCAACCGGTTTTGGTTTTAGAATTGGCTATCAGGGCGAACTTTTCGATGGCTTCAGGTTGGGAGCATCATTCCAGCCAAAAATCAAAATGACCAAATTTGACGATTACAAAGGCCTGTTCGCCGAAGAAGGTGGATTCGACATTCCTGCAAACTGGACAGCCGGTATTTCATACGACCTCAACGATAAAACAACGGTTATGGCCGATGTTAAACAGATTATGTACTGCGGTGTGAAATCTATCGCCAACCCGATGGTTCCTGCCGAAATGATGCCAGTTGTTCCCAATCCAAACTGGATCCCGGGCGAAAATGACCCGATGATTTCGAACCCTTCTTTTGTGCCGCTTGGCAGTGACAATGGAGCTGGTTTCGGATGGAAAGACATGATGATTGTTAAACTGGGTGCCGAATTCCGTCAGGTCGAAAACTGGGAATTCAGACTAGGCTATTCCTATGGTAAACAACCCATACAGGAAAGTGAAGCGATGTTTAACATGCTTGCACCGGCAGTAAACGAAAATCATATTTCGTTAGGACTAACCAGATTTTTGGGAGAACATTCGGTGAGCTTGGCTGTTACGCATGCGCTTTCAAATAGTGTAAAAGGAACAAATCCTTTCGATCCTGCACAGCAAATCGAGTTAAATATGAACCAATGGGAATTCGATCTTGGATTTAATTTCTAAGAAAAAATTAAAAAAGTTAGCCATAGTAAAAATTTGTATTTTTGACCCGTTCAAAATATCTAAAAACTGAATGCGATTCTTAACTAACATAGCAACATGGTGGTGGTGGCACTTCAAAATTGGAGAAGCCGTAAGTTGCCATTGTGTAGTGTAAAAGTTAAGACAGAAAATATTTAATCACGAAAAGAGGCATGTTGTTACGGCGACATGCCTCTTTTTTTATGTCTAATTTTTAAATTTTAAAATCATGGAAAACACACGCAAATTCGAATTAACCGAGAAAGAGATGCCAACACAATGGTACAACATCCACGCCGACATGCCTAACAAAACCTTGCCCCCTCTTCATCCCGGAACAGGGCAACCTATCGGACCGGAAGACCTGGCCGGGCTTTTTCCGATGGAACTCATCAGGCAGGAAGTCTCGATGGAGCCTTTTATTGACATCCCCGAAGAAGTTAGAGAAATCTACAAAATCTGGCGTCCCAGCCCGCTGATCAGGGCAGAGAATCTTGAAAAGTTGCTAAATACTCCGGCTAAGATTTATTACAAAAACGAAAGTATCAGTCCTCCGGGCTCACATAAGCCCAATACCGCTGTACCGCAGGCATATTACAATTACAAGGAAGGAGTAAAACGGATTACCACCGAAACGGGAGCAGGACAGTGGGGAAGCGCACTTGCCTTTGCAGCCCAGTTTTTCGGCATCGAGGTAAAGGTTTTCATGGTGAAAGTAAGCTACAGCCAGAAACCTTATCGCAAATCGATGATGAATGTGTGGGGTGCCGATGTTACACCTTCGCCAAGTCCTTACACCGAATCGGGAAGGAAAATCCTGGCCATGAACCCTGATTCGCCCGGAAGCCTGGGAATTGCCATTTCGGAAGCCGTGGAGATGGCGGCAAAAGATCCGGGTACCAAATATGCGTTAGGAAGTGTGCTCAATCATGTGCTGATGCATCAAACCATTATCGGAGAGGAAGCGCTCAGGCAATTCGAAAAAGCTCAGGATTATCCCGACATTGTAATTGGCTGTTTTGGTGGCGGGAGTAACTTTGCCGGGATCAGTTTCCCGTTTTTGCGCGGAAACCTGCGGAATGGCAACAAAACCCGTTGCATTGCTGTTGAGCCGGCATCCTGTCCGAAACTTACCCGAGGCAAATTTATATACGATTTTGGCGATTCGGTTGGCCTTACCCCACTTATCCCGATGTTTACACTGGGACATGATTTTATCCCACCGAAAATTCATGCCGGCGGATTGCGCTACCATGGAGCCGGAGCGATCATCAGTCAGTTATTAAAGGACAAACTCATCGAAGCAAGCTCTGTGCATCAACTTGAAAGTTTTGATGCCGGAATAAAATTTGCGCGTACCGAAGGGATAATCCCGGCACCGGAATCCACACATGCCATCGCACAGGTTATCAAGGAAGCCGAAAAGTGCAGACTTGATGGAACCGAAAAAACCATTTTATTTAATTTGTCAGGTCACGGATTGATCGACCTTGGCGCTTACGACCAGTATTTTAGCGGTTTGTTGGAGGATTATGAAACCACCGATCTGGAAATCAGCAACAGCCTGCAAAAAATAGAAAGAGTAGCGGTTTAGGAAGAAGACTGAAGACTGAAGTCGGGAGTATTAATTTCCGGCTTCAGCATTCAGGTCGTATTTAATTTTTTGTTTTATTCTTTACTTCTTACTGAGATTTCCTTGACTAATCCCTCAATTTTTCGTTTTTAATCATTTGTTCTCATTTTTTATAAATATCCCGGGTCGTATCTCTCGTGAAAATGAATATCCGGATGATGAAATCATTGGTTATGGGCATAAAAAGCCATTTATGATTTGAAATGAAAAATGAAAATTCACATTGCATGCTTTGAAAAAATTAGTTACACTGCAAGCCTACAAGTATCCCCAGTTTGTAAAAATGGGTTGTTTTTATTCAAAAAAAAGCTGTCGCTGTTATGTTGAAAAAAAACCGCATGATAGCCGAAAACCATTGAAATTATTTTTTAGCTTTGTTGATCGTCCGGAACATGCTTTTACAACTGTAAACTTTTGCTTTGGACAAAATAGTGGAAAAACAAGAATATGTGTTTACTTAGAAGTTAAAACATTAAAATTGGAGAAATTATGAACAAATTAGTTGCCGAATTTATCGGAACCTTATGGTTAGTGTTGGGAGGCTGTGGAAGTGCTGTTTTGGCAGCAGCTTACCCGGAGTTGGGAATTGGATTTGCAGGTGTAGCCATTGCTTTTGGTTTAACCGTCCTAACGATGGTATATGCAATCGGACATATTTCCGGTGCTCATTTAAATCCTGCCGTATCCATCGGACTTTGGGCCGGTGGCCGTTTTGATAAAAATGAACTGCTGCCTTACATTGCAGCACAGGTTTTAGGTGGAATTGCGGGAGCAGCCATTTTATACATCATTGCAAGTGGGAAAGCCGGATTTGAAATCGGTGGATTTGCAGCCAACGGTTATGGCAAACATTCTCCGGGTGAGTATAGTATGCTGGCTGCTTTGGTATCGGAAATCGTTATGACCTTTATGTTTTTAATTATTATTTTAGGTGCCACGCATCCAAAAGCACCCAAAGGATTTGCCGGTTTAGCCATTGGATTATGTTTAACACTGATTCATCTGATCAGCATACCGGTAACAAATACTTCGGTCAATCCTGCAAGAAGCACAAGCCAGGCGATATTTGTTGGCGATTGGGCATTAAGTCAGTTGTGGTTATTTTGGGTGGCTCCCATCGTCGGTGCAATTTTAGCCGGAATTGTTTATAAAATACTTTCTCCGGTAAAGGAATAAGTCCAAAAGATCAAGCACCCGGCGAAAATTGGTGAAGAATTTATTTGTGGCCCATTTGCTTACAAACCTTTATTCCTAGTCGTAATTCTTCCTTCTTTCTGTGTTACCGGAGGTTTCTCCAATTTTTCTATCTTGCTCAATCAACAATGATGCATGTGATTCGGTAATTTGCATATAAACAGGGAATGAACAGATTAAACATGAATTGTGACTTGATTTACAAATCCATATGCCACTCAAATACCAATAATTTTCATTTATCAACTGATCCTTAAAAAATAGATCAAAATATTTTGATTTGTCAAAGAAATTATTTTTAGCTTTGTTGAAATAACAAAACTACCCCTTTTATGCGGGCAAAAGCAGCAAAAATTGGTTTTGAAATCATTCCTCCAAACGATATAATAGTTCAAGTAGGAACAGACTTTGAGAACATCAAATTATCGAAATCAAATTCTAATAATAGTTCTGGAAAAACTATTCAAACTTCATTGTTTATCGTTGAGTCTTTAATTTGGAGACGTAAAGGATACACTTGCATGCTATGGGGAAGTTTAATAAATGGTATTGGGTAACATAGGGCTTACCACCCAAAGTGACAATTAAAAAATTCGATTAAAAAAAGTGGAGTCCAGAACCCACTCGAAAAAACGGAGCGTCACCGAAAAGCTTAAGAGTAGGAAAAAAATTAAAAACTAAAAATTATGAAATTGTTGTTAAAATCATTAGCAATCATGATTGTTTTATCAATCTTTTCAAGTTGTGCTTCAATTGTAAGTAAAAGCAATTGGCCAATAGCAATCAGCACCAATCCAACCGGTGCTTAAGTTTCTATAACTGATAAAAAAGACAAAGAAATTTATACCGGGTTAACTCCGGCATTTTTAAAATTAAAATCCGGAGCAGGTTATTTTGCGAAACAATCTTACAAGGTAAAATTAACTATGGACGGTTATGATGAGAAGGTTATTCCAGTTGAATTCGAATTTAATGGCTGGTACATCGGTAATATTGTTTTTGGAGGATTAATAGGATTATTAATTGTTGATCCTCTAACTGGGGCCATGTATAGGTTAGATATGGGATCTATTCATGAAACACTTTCAAAAACAACGGCTGATGCTGGACCATCATTGAAGATAATGGATATTAATCAAATTCCTGACAATTGGAAAGACCATCTGGTAGTTATAAAATAGAAAAGAAAATTACAAATATACAATAAAAGCTATATGTTATGAGGGGTAATGTTGCCTTTAAAATATTTATTTTATTTTATTTTCACAGCAAAACAACCAATTGAAAAATTCTTTATAACGTATAGCTTTTACTCCTTTCACTACCCAATTTCACCTTCCCCCACTATTCTGATTTGATACTGCATTGTCCTCTGGTTTCTTCACTCTACCCAAATCAACAATGATGAGTGCGTTGAGCCAACCGGTTCAAAAATTACCTTGGTTTGCCTTGTCCCGTGACTTGCTGGGATCAGATTTTTAAGGAGGTTACTTAAACACCAGTTTGTCTTTCGCACCAAAGGATTCGTAGGAGGAGATGATCACCTTTTCGCCCGGTTCGAGACCTTCCATTACTTCATAATAATTGGTATTCTGCCTTCCCAGCCTGATGGTTCGCTTTACGGCAAATTTGCCCGAAGGATCGATTACATATATCCAGTTGCCGCCGGTTTCCTGGAAAAAGCCGCCCCGTTTCACAATAATGGCATCGCGGGCACTGCTGAACTTTAACCGCAATTGTATGGTTTGTCCACGCTTAATTCCGTTGGGTTCCTCTCCAGTGAACTTCAGATCAACCTGGAAGGAGCCGTTATTCACATCGGTATAAATTTTCATGATTTCCATCTGGTAGGTGTTCCCGGCAAAATCAAATTCGGCTTCCTGCCCAATATAAACTGTCGAAATGTAACGTTCGTCGATATTGGCACGAAGTTTAAATCCATCTTCCATCATGTCAATTTGCCCCAGGTGTTCGCCTGCAGTTTTGGTTTGGCCAATTTCCACGCTGAAGGATGAAAGTTTACCAGTTGCCGGTGATTTGATGTAAAGATTTTGAAGATTTTTATTGAGAAGGCTCAGGTTGTTGTGCATCCTGTCGATCGAATTGTTTATCTGCCGCGATTGGTCAACCATCGACACCGAGTCCAGTCTTTGAAGCTCGAGGGAAATTTTAAGCTGTTTCATGGTGAGGTCATAATCACGTCGGGCATCTTCAAATTCCTTATCTGAAATCAAAGTTTCGTTATGGAGTTGCAATTTACGATTAAAGTCGAGCTTTACGCGGTCGATCTGCGATTCGAGGCTAACAATTTCGAGTTGCCGGGTGAATTTACTTCGCTCAAGGCTAACCTTGGAGTTTTGTAAATTGTTGATAGCATCGTACATTCGTGTTTCCTGGTCCATGTATTGCAATTCCATGTCGGCATTAACAAGCTTAAGAATCGTATCCCCTTTATTCAGGTTGGCGCCATCTTCAACAAAAACCTTCTCGATGGTTCCACCCTGCACAGCATCGATATAGATTGTTGTTCTGGGGTACGCAACGCCATCAACCGGAATAAACTCCTGGAAACGATCGAGTTTAACTTCGGCAATCGATAATTGCGATTCGTCCACATACAACCTGCTTTGCTTATCCCTGAAAAACAGCAAATAAGTAATAAATAATGCAAATACTGTCGAAAGACCGATTGTTATTAACTTTTTAGTTGTCCATTTCTTTTTCTCGATAATTCTGTCCATGTCATTTTATTTTTCGAGCCCGAATTTGCGAATACTATGCCATTTATCATAAAGCACTGAAAAACAGCTGTAAGGAATTGTAAGCGATAAATCAGCACTTTTTTTTGTTCAATTGCGTTCATTTTTTTGTACACATGCGAACAATCTTTTATCTTAGCCGAAAATATGATCTGAGGGTTTTTTAAGAGGGTTTTTAGAAAAAATTGAAAATGGAAGTTGAGGTAAAATATTATTTCTCGCCAGTGGGTTGGCTGAAGTTGTCTGCCGACTGCAGTGGGCTAAAAAGCATCGAATTTTCTGAAGCACCTGTGAACCCTGACAAATCCTTTCCACGCAACCAACATTTAATCCAGACAATTGGCCAGTTGGATGAATATTTTAACAAAAAACGGTCGGACTTTGACGTGGTGTTAAATCCCGATGGAACAGCTTTCCAGAAGCAGGTGTGGGAAATGTTAAAGGAAATTCCTTTTGGAGAAACAACAACCTATGGTGAACTGGCAAGGAAAATGGGAAAGCCTGGTGCCATGCGGGCAATTGGAAGGGCAAACGGAACCAATAAGATCCCGCTGATCATCCCCTGTCACCGTGTTATCGGATCAGACGGATCATTAACGGGTTTTGGAGGAGGAATTGCACAAAAACGATGGCTGCTTGATCATGAACGTCAGACAAAAGCATCAGAACTATTTTAAATAAAGCATTTATAGTAAAACTAAGTTGAACATAAAACCATATACAGATATCGAACAGATCTTTAAAATTATCTCTCATACTTACAGTTAAATACAAATAAGGCTATGGATAAAGCAGATGCAAAAATTCTGATCGTGGACGATGATCAGGACGTATTATTGGCGGCGAAACTTTTTCTTAAACAGCACATTAAAATTGTCCACACCGAAAAAGACCCCGAAAACATCCCAGCCTTACTCAAGGCTGAAAATTACGATGTGATTTTACTCGACATGAATTTTTCGCGGGATGCTACAAGTGGCAAAGAAGGTTTTCACTGGCTCAACAAAATCCTCGAAATCGATCCTGCTGCCGTGGTTATTTTTATCACAGGTTATGGCGACATCGAACTTGCTGTTCAGGGGATAAAAGAAGGCGCTACCAACTTTATCCTTAAGCCCTGGGACAATAAAAAACTACTGGCCACAATTACAGTCAATCTCAAGGTCAGAAGTTCAAAGCAGGAGTTCGAGGATCTGAAGTCGAAACAAAAGGTTTTAATTGCCGGACAGGATCAGGCCTACGGGGTTATGATCGGCAACTCTCCACCTATGGAGCAGGTATTAAATACCGTAAAAAAAGTCGCTGTAACCGATGCCAATATTTTGATTTTGGGTGAAAACGGAACAGGTAAAGAACTCATTGCCCGGGCCATTCATAAAGCCTCAAAGCGCCATGATGAGGTTTTTATCAGTGTTGATCTCGGTGCGATCAGCGAAAGCTTGTTCGAAAGCGAATTGTTCGGATTTAAAAAAGGTGCCTTCACCGATGCAAAGGAGGACCGGGCAGGTCGTTTTGAAGCTGCCTCCAAAGGAACTATTTTTCTCGACGAGATCGGGAACCTTTCCTTTAGTTTACAGTCAAAACTCTTATCCGTACTTCAGAGCCGCAAAGTAGTGAGGTTGGGTACCAACAAGGAAATTCCCATCGATGTAAGGTTGATCTGTGCAACCAACATGCCGCTTTACCAGATGGTTAAAGAGGGCAAATTCCGACAGGATCTGCTTTACCGGATCAACACCGTTGAACTTTTCGTTCCACCCTTGCGGGAAAGGATTGACGATATCAGTCCCCTGGTTGATCACTTCCTGCAGATTTATTGCAAAAAATATAAAATGCCTGTCAAGCGCCTGAATGCTTCTACCATGAAGCGACTCGAAAAACACCATTGGCCAGGCAATGTAAGGGAGTTACAACATGCCGTCGAACGTGCGGTTATCATGAGTGAATCGAATATCCTTCAACCACAGGACTTCTTTTTATCCCAGATCGACGATCAGGTAGAAGGAATAGAGCCTGACAATTACAACCTTGAGGATACCGAACGCATGCTTATCCGAAAAGTCATCGACAAATACGGTGGCAACATCAGCAAAGCCGCAAAAGAACTTGGCCTCACCAGAGCCTCATTATACCGTAGAATCGAAAAATATGGTCTTTAAAAGTTTTCGTCTGAATGTTATCATCCGGGTGCTCCTACTGATCACATCGGTATTATTGATTGTGTATCTGTTTTTTAATACCAGGTACACAGTTAGCGCGTTCATTTTGGGATTACTGATCATTTACCAGATTTTTACGCTGGTAATGTACGTCGAACAAACCAACCGGAAACTCACGGGTTTCCTTCAAAGTATCCGGCATGCCGACTTTTCGACTTCTTTTACCGAGCAGGGTTTGGGTAAAAGTTTTGAGGAACTCAATAATTCATTTAACGACGTAATTGCCGAGTTTAAAAAGTACCGCTCCGAACGGGAAGAACATCTGAATTATCTCCTCACGGTAATACAGCATGTAAGCATCGGAATGATTGCATATAAGGCCGATGGAAAGGTTGACCAGTACAACAAGGCTGTATCCGATCTGTTCAGAATTAAACACATCAAAAATATTAACGACCTCAAAAAGGTAAAAGATGACCTCCCCGAACAGCTTTTAAAAATGAAAGCCGGGAGTAAAATGCTGATCAAAGTTTTCATCGACGACGAATTGCTTCAACTTTCGATTAACGCAACCCAGTTCAGGATGAGAGGCGAAGAATTTACACTGATTTCGCTTCAGAATATCCATAACGAACTCGAAGAAAAAGAAATCGAATCCTGGCAAAAACTAATCAGGGTTCTCACCCATGAAATCATGAATTCGATTACACCAATTTCATCATTGGCCGGAACGGTACGCGGAATGTTACTTAACGAAGAAAATGAAGAACAAGTAATGATGAACACGCTCGACGAAGATGATGTTGAAAGTATTCAGAGCGCACTCAACACCATCGAAAAACGCAGCCAGGGGTTGCTCAATTTCGTCGAGATTTACAGGAATCTTACCCGGATTCCAAAACCAAATTTCAGGTATTTTATGGTCAGGCAGCTTTTTGAAAATGCCGAACAGCTTCTCATGCCAAAAATCGAACAGTTAAAAATCGATTGTACATATAAAATCATGCCCGACGAACTCATGATCACTGCCGACCCCGACCTTATCGATCAGGTTATCATCAATTTATTGCTCAATGCCGTTGATGCGGTTAAAGAAAAAGAAGATCCAGTCATCAGGATGATTGCTTCGGAGGTGAACGGGAGGATAAAAATTGAGATTCGCGACAATGGCTACGGGATAAAACCCGATATTATGGATAAGATCTTCATGCCCTTCTTTACCTCCAAAAAACACGGTTCAGGTATTGGATTAAGTTTATCAAGGCAAATAATGCACCTTCATAAAGGCAACATTTCGGTAAGATCGAAACCGGATGAGGGAACAATTTTTACATTGACTTTTTAAAGAAGTATTTTGCCTCAATGCTGATTTTTTAACGTATTTTCACTTTCAGTATCTACCTAATCAGAGGGCTGTTAAAACCTGCGGGTCAGTAAGCAAATTCAGGCTTTTGTCAATTAAAACCCATGGTATTCTTCAGTTATATTTTTTGTTTCTGCCGACTAAGGTCTTGTTTTTCATATTTTTATTGCTATATTTGTTTTCAGTCATTTTACGCTGGGTATATATAAAATACAACGGTTTTCATTTTACGTGCTGTGTAAAACGACTTTTCAGATTCTTGATAATTCTTTGATAAACCTTCAAAAACATGAATTATGGAAGCTGTTCTGAAAATTTTAATCATCGATAAAAATCCAGATTTTTTATTGAGATCAGGGGAACTTCTTAAAAAGTCTGGTTTTGAATTATCAATTGCCTCAAACGAAGCAGAAGTTCTCGAATTACTTGAAATGAACCCGCCAGATATTATTTTACTTGGCATACAAAATAACGGCATCGATGCTCCCGGACTTTGCAGTTTGATAAAATCAAAACCTCATATTGATAAGGCTATCATCGTATTGATGAGTGAAGAAAATGTAGCTTTTAAAGAAATTGAAAAAGGAATCAATGCAGGTGCAGATGATTTTATAACAAAACCGGTTTCAGATATTATGCTGCTGGCCAGGATAAATACACTGGCAAAAATTAAGAAAGCTACAATTGCTCAGGGAATTACGACTGAATATATTGAACAGCGTAATATTTTTCTCAGGGATAGCACAGTTCTTTTAAACAGAATTGCAAAAAGCTCAAATCTTTACAAAAATAATTTCATCGATTTTTTGCACGAAATCACAGAAAATACGGCCGATCAATTAAACGTTGAACGGGTGAGTATTTGGTTTTTCAACGAAAGTAAATCAATGATAATCTGTAGTGACCTTTTTACAAAATCGTCCCAGCAACATTTTCAAGGTGACGAAATTTTAGCAACCGAGTTTCCGGTTTACTTTGAAGCCATAAAGAATGCGCGGATTGTAGTGGCAGCCGATGCTGCAAACAACGAAGCCACTTATGAATTTACCAATAATTATCTTCAGCGTACCGGAATTGTGTCGATGCTTGATTCACCCATCAGACTTAAAGGCGAAGTTTCGGGGGTAATTTGTGTTGAGTCGGTTGGTGAAATGAGAGATTGGAATCCCGATGAAATAAACTTTTCCGCCTCCATCTCTGACTTTATTTCTCTGGCACGCGAAATTCACCAATGCAAGGTCCACGAAATCAAAGCCCGTGAAAGTGATAGCCTGAAATCTGCCTTCATTGCCAACCTTTCTCATAAATTGCGTACCCCATTAAATTCGATTTCGGGCTTCGTCAATCTATTATCTGATAAAGAACTCAGCGATGAAGATTTCGAACACTTCATAAATATCATTAATCTGAATATCCAACGCCTGTTGCATCTCGTGGCTGACGTGATCGACATTTCGAAAATTCAAACCGGACAGATACAAATCCAAAAGACAAAAGTACATCTTAACTCACTTTTCGCTGAAATTAAGCAATCTGCCGACGAATTTCTCGACTTATACCATAAAGAAAATCTGCAGTTAATCCTCAATCTGCCTGAAGAAAATTTCCAGATGGAAACCGACCCTGACCGTTTAAAACAGGTGTTTGGTTATCTTATCGACAATGCTGTGAAATTTACCAATCATGGTTCGGTAGAAATTGGTTACAAGCCTGATCCGGATAACACGGTGATCTTATTTGTTAAGGATACAGGGATAGGCATTCCCCCTGATAAATCAGGGACGGTTTTTATCCCTTTTAATCAATTCGACCAATACTACATCCGTAAGTATGAAGGTACCGGCCTTGGTCTCGCCATCTCCAACGGGATAGTGGCTTTGATGCAAGGTACTATCTGGATAGAATCCGAACATGGGGTTGGAACAACCTTTTGGATCAAGTTACCGCTGATTCAAAATACTGAAGAACAGGAATCGGTCAACATTTACCCGGATCATGGTGATGAAGAAATAAACTGGTCAGGAAAAAAGATACTAATCGTTGAAGATGTTATAAACAATTATGAACTTCTCGAAACCATGCTTCATCGTACCGGCGCAACAATAATCTGGGCCGACACCGGTGAGATCGCTTTACAGTTTTTTAATTCAAATCCCGACCTGGATCTTGTGTTGATGGATATAAAACTTCCCGATATTGATGGACTGGAACTAACAAGGCAAATGAAGGCAATCCGACCTGATATGCCTATTGTAGCCCAAACGGCGTTTGCTCTTACCGGCGACCGCGAAAAAGTTCTTGAATCAGGTTGTGATGAATATCTACCAAAACCTATTTCGCGAATCAAATTACTCAGGGTTTTATCAGAATTCATCAGGTAATTCTTAATCCTTCCCGTTTAACGACTACCTGAAACGAAGAAAATTTTTAATTCTGAATGAGAGGTAACAGAAAATATAATCTTACCCTTTTGCCCGGATTTTACCTGATAAAACACATAGCTTTTCAAAAATTGGACCGCTGGAAGTTTCCTGACAATAAAAAAGCCGGCAATAATCCGGCTCTTCAATTTTATTTGATACCTGTTTGGTTTATTTACACTTTAAAACCGTCTTTATTTCGTAATTTGCACTTTCGGCAAAACGGCCAAATACAGCATTTTTGTAGGCCTCACAAGCTTTATCATTCTCTGCTTTAGCTTTATAAGCATTTCCCATCTCATAATAAAATTTAGCTTTAAAGTCATCATTTTCAGCACTACTCAAATCAAGACCTTTTTGAGTTGCAACAATGGCATCGTCATATTTTTGCAAACCATTGTAAGCAAGTCCAAGATAATAATAAATATCCTTATTGGTATCGTCATATTTCAAAGCTGCATTTAAATATTTCACAGCAGGATCCCATGACTGTGTCTGAAGTTTGGTGGCACCTTCGGCTTGTAACAATTTTCTAGCTGTCTGATTGATTTTATCAACCATTTTGGTATCACCTTCGGTTTGCGCAACTTTTGATGCCTCAGTGAAAGCCTCATCCATTTTATCAAATTCGCCTAATTTCCCATAAGCCAGGCCGATGCCCCAAATCGAACGCGAATACTTTGGGTCAAGCTCACGTGATTGCTGAAAACTTGCAAGCGCTTCGGCATATTTTTCTTCTTTGTAAAAATCATTTCCACGGGCAAAATAGAGTTTTGGTATTACATCCTTTGCCTTGGTTACGGTTTCAGCGTCACTATAAAGTTCTCCAAATTTAATTGCATTTTCAAATTCACCAATCGCCTTATCGGTATTGCCAGATTTATAATCTTCGGCGCCCATTTTATAATAAAGTCCCGGAATCTGCGCCTTGGCACTGGAAACGATATTTTCGCCTTCAGGTCCTAATTTCGACGCCATTTCGATACTCTCCGAATACTTCTGGAGAGCCAGTTCCGAGTTCCCGTCTTTTAAAGCCTGATTACCGGCATTAAAGATTTCACCAGCTTTGTTGATGTCCTGTGCAAATGCACCAAATGCAAATAAAACAACAGAAAGTGTTAAAACGTTCCGCATCTTTTGAAGGATGTTTGTTTTCATAACTAAAATTTAATGATTAATAAATTAATTTAAATATAATTTTTTCAATGAATTCCGCAAATGTAATATTTTCTTCAAACTACTTTTTTATCAACTTATTGTACAATAAACATTTAACAAAATTTAATATGTGTTATTTCATATAATTTCAAATGTCAAAACATTAGTCCGCAAGACGGGTGAAAAAAATCTTGCTGGAAAAAGCCCAATCATTCGATATCAGGCATTTTTCAGCCAGCCTTCCACATCTTCGATGAGTAGCGCGGGGATATCAAGTTTGTTCTTTTTACGATAACCATTCAGGGTCTGATGAATCTGTGTTGCTTTAGCTTTTTTAACATCTTCCGGTGTTGAATAACCTGCTTTCATGATGTGCTCAGCCCAAATTTCGGGTACGCCAATCGCCACAAAATCGGCTGGTGTTGGCAACTCTTTCTTCTTTTCAGGCCGCATTTGCGGGAAAAACAACACATCCTGAATTGAACTTGAATTTGTCATGATCATGGCCAGCCGGTCTATGCCAATGCCCAGTCCGGCTGTCGGTGGCATCCCGTATTCGAGTGCACGGAGGAAATCTTCATCCAGCACCATCGACTCTTCATCTCCACGTTTTCCAAGTTCAAGCTGGTCTTCAAAACGCCTCCGCTGATCGATCGGATCGTTGAGTTCAGAAAATGCATTACATAATTCTTTCCCGTTGCAAATAGCTTCAAATCGTTCGACCAAACCTTGTTTAGTCCGGTGCTTTTTTGCAAGCGGTGACATCTCAACCGGATAATCGATAATGAAAGTAGGCTGGATAATGTTGGGTTCGCATTTTTCACCAAAAATCTCATCGATAATTTTTCCTTTTCCCATTGAAGGGTCCACCGGGACATTTAACTTTCCGGCAACTTCAATAAGTTCCTGTTCATTCATTTCCGAAATATCGATCCCTGTATAATGCTCAATCACACCAAACATTGTAAATCGTTTCCAGGGACGTTTAAAATCGATTTCATTTTTCCCGACTTTTACCAGCGTCTTTCCATGAAGGTCGATGGTTACTTTTTCGACCATTTCCTCAACGAGGTTCATCATCCATTCGTAATCCTTGTAGGCCACATAGAGTTCGATCTGTGTAAACTCGGGATTATGAAACCTGTCCATACCTTCGTTTCGGAAATCTTTCGAAAACTCATAAACCCCGTCGTATCCGCCAACAATCAGGCGTTTGAGGTAAAGTTCGTTGGCTATTCTTAAATATAAGGTAATATCGAGCGCATTGTGATGTGTTTTGAAGGGCCTTGCAGCAGCTCCACCATACAAGGGTTGTAACACAGGTGTTTCTACCTCAAGGTAACCCTTTACATTGAGATACTCCCGGATTGAATTTACCATTTTTGTCCGCTTCAGAAATGCGTCTTTAACATGCGGATTTACGATCAGATCAACATAGCGCTGCCGGTAACGCAAATCAGGATCGGTGAAAGCATCATAAACTTTATCGTCTTTTTCCTTTACAACCGGGAGGGGTTTCAATGACTTGCCAAGAAGTTTATATTCGGTAACATGAATGGTAATTTCGCCCATCTGTGTAACAAAAACATAGCCTTTTACACCGATAATATCACCGATATCAAGCAGTCGCTTAAACACCACATTATACATGGATTTATCTTCGCCCGGACAAATGTCGTCGCGTTTAAAATAAAGCTGAATTCTGCCTGCGGAATCCTGCAGCTCTACAAATGAGGCTGCTCCCATGATGCGGCGACTCATAATACGACCTGCAATACTAACCTGCGGGTATGAATTATTTTGAGGATAATTTTCAAGGATCTCTTTAGTTGTCACATCAACATCAAAGGTATCGGCAGGATAGGGATTTAAGCCTAAGGCTATCATTTCTTTTAGCGATTCACGCCTGATTTGTTCCTGTTCTGAAAGTATTTGCGCCATTTTTATATTTTTGCGCAAAGATAAAAAGATTGTTCATGTTTTGAATCGTCAGGTTCTTAAGTTAAAAGATATCGATTCATGATTAAACGTTTAATACGAATGATCAAAAAACGCTTGACAAATTTATGCGCATTAAAAATTAAACAGTAAAATGTCCGAACAACATCAACGTAAGCCCGACTGGCTGAAGATAAAAGTGCCCTCCGGAAAAGAATATGTTAAGGTTAAGGATATTATAAACCGGCACCAGTTACATACCATTTGCACCAGTGGCAAATGCCCGAATATGGCCGAATGTTGGGGGTTAGGTACAGCTACCTTTATGATCCTTGGAGATATTTGTACCCGATCTTGTAAATTTTGTGCTACTACAACCGGAAAGCCGGCCAAACCAGATCCGGATGAACCTAAAAACCTGGCAGAATCGGTAAAACTGATGCATTTAAAACATTGTGTGATTACTTCTGTCGATCGTGATGACCTCGACGATGGAGGTTCAACACATTGGGCCACAACAATTAAAGCCGTAAAAAAAGAAAATCCCGGGATTACTATTGAAGCCCTGATACCGGATTTTGGCGGAAAACAAAACGACATCCGGCGTGTCATTGATGCCGGCCCTGATGTTATTTCGCACAACCTCGAAACGATCCGCCGGCTTACCCCTCTGGTACGAAGCGCTTCAAATTATGAAAGAAGCCTGAACCTTATCAGGCAAATTTCAGAATCAGGAATCAGAGCTAAGTCAGGGATCATGGCTGGCCTGGGCGAAACCGAAGAAGAAGTTTTTGAAACGATGGCTGACCTTTTAAGTGTTGGCTGTAAAGTAATGACGATCGGACAATATTTGCAACCCACTAAAAATCATTTGCCTGTGGTAACCTATGTCCATCCCGAAACTTTTAAAAAATGGCAAAAAACCGGGCTGGCAATGGGTTTTAAATTCATCGAAAGTAAACCTCTGGTACGATCATCTTACCATGCCGAAAAACATGTAACCGGGAAAAACTAATCAATTCAGTGCAGAAATTATGAATCAGGATAAAATCGGTAAAAACACCATCATCAATAAGCTGGGAATGATCGAATACCAGCATGCATGGGATTTTCAGGAAAGATTATTTAAACAGCTGATGGATGCCAAACTTGCCGGCGAAGCATCACCCAATTACCTGATTTTTTGTGAACATCCTCACGTTTATACGCTGGGTAAGAGTGGCTCGGAAAACAACTTACTCATCAACAACCGGCAACTCAGGCAGAAAAATGTAAGTTTCATCAAAACGAACCGTGGCGGGGACATCACCTATCATGGACCCGGACAAATTGTTGGGTACCCAATTCTCAACCTCGAAAATTTCGGCCTGGGAATCAGGGATTATGTGGGTTTGCTCGAAGAAAGCATCATCAAAGTCCTGGTAGATTTTGGACTCAAAGGTGAACGGTTGCCAGGTGCAACGGGTGTGTGGCTTGATCCTGAAATCCGCGGAAAAGCCAGGAAAATATGTGCCATTGGTGTCAAAGCCAGCCGCTATATCACCATGCATGGCTTCGCCTTCAACGTAAATACCGATCTTAATTTTTTTAACTACATCAATCCCTGCGGTTTTACTGATAAAAAGGTTACCTCACTTCAACATGAACTTGGACAAACGATGAATTTTGATATGGTTCAGGACAAAGTTCTCGGAAAGATGACTGAAGTATTTGGGTTTACTCCAGGATAATATTTTATGTTACACTGGGTTATTGTAAGTATTGGGATTTAATTTAAAAAAAAGCTAAATTATCCCTAATTTTACAAAAAAAATTCGGCCGATGAAGTTGATCTCCATCTTAGGAAAATACCTGTTACTGATGCGGCAGGTTTTTGGAAAACCCGACAGAGTAAAATTGTTTTTCCGGCAGATTATGCTTGAGTTCGTAAGCCTTGGTGTGGATTCGCTGGGAATTGTTCTCATCATTTCGGTATTTGTCGGAGCTGTGGTAGCGATCCAGACGGCTTATAACATCGATAGCCCGCTGATTCCGCTGAGTATGGTCGGATTTACAACGCGGCAATCTATCATACTCGAGTTTTCTCCCACCATCATCAGCCTTGTGCTGGCAGGTAAAGTCGGTTCACGTATTGCTTCTGAAATAGGCACCATGCGGGTTACAGGGCAAATAGATGCACTTGAGATCATGGGAATAAATCCCGCCAACTACCTGATACAGCCTAAAATTTTTGCAGCCGTTATCATAAACCCGGTTCTTATCACATTAAGTATTGGTTTTGCACTGTTTGGGGGTTGGATTGCATGTATTTTTACAGGAGCTGTAACTTCAACCGATTATATTACCGGACTCCGGGGCTGGTTCGTTCCCTACACGATAACTTATTCGCTGATTAAAACTTCAGTCTTTGCATTTATCATTACCTCCGTTTCGGGCTATCATGGTTACGAAACCAGTGGAGGAGCGCTTGAGGTTGGTTCGGCAAGTACGAAGGCTGTGGTTTACAGCAGCATCCTGATCATCATTTTCAACCTCATTCTCACCCAATTGTTACTGGTATGATCGAAGCGCGAACCATTTCCAAATCATTTGGTGATAACCTGGTCCTAAACAATATTAGTGTAAAATTCCAGAAAGGCAAAACCAACCTCATCATCGGCCAAAGCGGATCGGGGAAGACGGTTTTGATGAAATGCCTTGTTGGTCTTTTTGAGATCGACAGCGGCAGCATTTTTTATAACGACCGGAATTTTTCGAAGATGACTTTCAGGCAAAAAAAAGAAATCCGTAAGGAAATTGGCATGCTTTTCCAGGGTGGTGCCCTTTTCGATTATATGAATGTTGAAGAAAATGTTGGCTTCCCGTTGCTCATGTTCAGCGATATGAACACCCAACAAAGGAAAGAACGTGTCGATTTTTGCCTCAGGCGTGTAAACCTTGAAAAAGCAAACAATCTTATGCCTTCGGAGCTTAGCGGCGGAATGGTAAAACGGGTCGCCATAGCACGTGCTATTTCGTTAAACCCGGCTTACCTGTTTTGCGATGAACCAAACTCAGGACTCGACCCACAAACATCCAATGTAATCGACAACCTTATCAGTGAGATTACCAAAGAATTCGACATCACCACAGTGATTAATACACACGACATGAACTCAGTGGTAGAAATCGGCGATTTCATTGCCTTTATTTACGAAGGACAGTTGTGGTGGCAGGGGGATAAAACCCAGATACTTAAAACCGAAAACAAGGAAATTAATGACTTTGTTTTTGCATCGGAACTGACCAGAAAACTTAAATAGATCATCATGAATTTTTTAGATCTGATCATCGTCATCCCCATTGTGATAATGGCCATTTCAGGTTTCAACCAGGGATTTATTAAGGAGTTGGCCTCACTGGCAGCCCTGATACTCGGCATTTATTTCGCAATTTATTTTTCTGATTTCGTTGCAGCTTTGCTTATCAAGCATTTCGACATCAGTCACCGTTATGTTTTTATCCTGGCATTTTTAATCATTTTTGTCGGGGTTGTCCTGTTGGTTTCCCTCATCGGGAGGTTATTGGATAAAATTGCCAGCCTGGCTGCCCTCGGAATCGTTAACAAGGTTTTAGGCTTCATCTTTGGATTATTAAAAGGAACCCTGATCGTTAGTATTTTTTTAGTACTTTTTAATATGATCGATTCCAAAGGCCATATTTTAAAAGATGAGCAGAAAAAGGGTTCGCTGCTTTACCAGCCTATCGTACAACTTGCACCTCTCCTCCTGATTAATATACAGAATATCGACTTCAGCGATCCTTCCTGGGATGATTATAATAATAAAGTAAAAGAAAAAAGCCTGGATAAAATGGTTTGAAGAAGTTTGTGATTGAAACATATGGAGGGTAAAGCAGGAGGTTGTTTTATTTCCGATTATTAATAAACTTTTCAAAGCATCGTTTTTATCTGCTATTTTCCCAAAACAAAAATCAAGCCCCCCGAAATGTCGCCTTCGACAATGGAAGGATCCAGACCGACAAATACACCGGAATAGGTACCCCCATTGCCCACACCAAAAAACAAACCACTACCCGAATAATGTAGTGGCATGTGGAAATTTCCCTGCAACCGTAATCCGATTTTTTCATTAAAGAAAAACTTCAGTCCTGTCCCCAAAGAGACAGCAAATCGCCAGGCATCTTCGATATCGCTTTGGTCGCTTTTAAACCAGGAAGCACCTGCCCGAAAAGCTCCAAATCCGATCACCTTTTCGCTAAACTCAATTTGCCTGACACCGGAAAGCGTAAAATAATTAATGGTCAAACCAAAATCACGGCTGGGGTAGTCGTTGCTGTAGTATTGGCGGGGTCTCCATTCGGCAGTTGAATTCATGCCGGTATAGCTTAATTCGAGGATGGAGGAACTTTCGGCAGGGAAACCCAATATTAAACCATAGCATTTGTTGTCGTTTATTTTCAGATTTCCTTCTTCGAAACTTTTATTGCCACCAAAAAAATGCCCGCCAACAGGTGTCAGTTCAACCTGTGAAAATGAAGCAAAATGCATTACAATGATTACTGAAACCATGAATACAAAACGCTTATTCATAAAATGATTTTTGGAATGATAAATATAACTGCAAACTTATCGAAAGCTATCTGAACATAAACAGGTTACAAAAACCGGCTTGCCAGTCTGTAACCTGTTTCCAAAATTCCTGATAATTTTACTATTCTTCGATGGCTTTAACTCCAGGCAATTCCTTGCCTTCGATAAACTCGAGCATGGCACCGCCGCCGGTGGAGACATAACTTACCTTTTCGGCAAGATTGTACTGGTTGATGGCTGCAACCGAATCGCCGCCTCCGATTAACGAAAATGCACCTTTTTCAGTGGCATCAGCCACAGATTCTGCAATGAATCTGGTCCCTTCAGCAAAATTCGGCATCTCAAACACACCCATCGGCCCATTCCAGAGAATGGTTTTCGAATTTTTGATCACCTCCGCAAATTTCCGGCAGGTTTTTTCTCCAATGTCGAGGCCCATCCAGCCATCAGGAATCTGATCTGCATCGCAGAATTTCCGGTTGGCATCGTTATCAAATTTATCTGCAATAACAGCATCAACCGGAATATAAAGTTTCACTCCTCTTTTTCCGGCATCAAGAATGGCCTGTTTTGCAGTGTCGATCAATTCATCTTCAATCAACGAATTCCCGACTGATCCACCTTCTGCTTTGATAAAAGTGAACATCATACCGCCACCGATGATCAGGTTATCAACCTTACCGAGCAAATTTTTAATAATTTCGATTTTTCCGGAGACCTTTGCTCCTCCAAGAACAGCGGTAAACGGCCTTTTGGTATCTTTCAACACCTTATTGATACTGGCAAGTTCACTGGCCATCACGTATCCGAAATATTTTTTCCCCGGAAAATAGTTTGCAATGATGGTAGTAGAAGCATGGGCACGGTGGGCCGTCCCAAAAGCATCGTTCACATAAACATCGGCAAGTCCGGCCAGTAGTTTGGCAAAATTCTCGTCACCTTTGGTTTCTTCTTTATAAAACCTCAGGTTTTCGAGCAGCAATACTTCACCACTTTTTAGCTCTGAAGCCATTTTTTCTGGGATTGCGCCAATACAATCACTTGCAAATTTTACCTGTAAACCCAACTTTTGCGACAATGTTGGAATTAAATGTTTAAGGGAATATTTTTCCTCGGGCCCTGCTTTAGGGCGACCAAGATGCGACATTAAAATAACCGCACCTCCTTCGTTTAAAATCTTTCTGATGGTTGGAATGGCTGCATTGATCCTTGATGCATCCGTGATTTCGAATTTATCGTTCAGGGGGACATTAAAATCGACCCTGATAATTGCCTTCAGGTTTTTAAAATTTAAATTATCAATCGTTTTCATGATTTATTTTATTTTTTATTCATACGCAATTGCGGCACAAAAGTAGATCAAACACATGTAATTTTGAAAGATAAAATGGCTTGGCCTTAGTTTAGGCATACAAAAACGTAAATCCTCCTATTGATGATGATATCGTCGAGGCAGACATTCCGATGTCGAAAAATCGAAGCCAATATTCCCAGTGGAAGTTCAGCAACTAAAAATCAAATTATTACCTGATTACTATTGCCTTAGTTGTTAAAATAATTACAAAAATCACATTTACCCGAATAATCCCTTCCAAATATGCCCAAGAGTTTTATTTTTGCAGAAAAAACAAGATGATATTTCCCGGGACCTTTAAAAGCAAACAACCAAACACCGATGATTCTATTTTTGCCACCATGTCGAAATTAGCCGGCCAGCATAAAGCCATCAACCTGTCGCAAGGTTTCCCTGACTTTGATATTTCGGATGAACTGATTGGCCTGGTTAACTTTTACATGAAACAAGGCAACAACCAGTATGCACCCATGACCGGCGTTCCCGAACTCAGAAGAGCCATCTCGAAAAAAGTCGAAAATGACCATGTTGCTTTTTATGATCCGGAAAAGGAAATTACAATCACTGCCGGCGCCACACAGGCTTTATTTACAGCGATCACGGCTTTTGTGAGGGACAATGACGAAGTGATTATTTTTGAACCCGCTTACGATTCATACGCTCCGGCTGTGCGGCTCAATGGCGGAACCATCAAACATGCCCGGATGGAAACCCCTGGATTTACAATTAACTGGCAACAAGTCACCAAACTAGTCAGCAACAATACCCGTATGATCATCATCAACACGCCACATAACCCAACCGGTGCCGTTCTTGGTAAAGAGGATCTGCTTCAGCTTGAAAAACTGACAAAAAATACGGACATAATCGTTTTAAGCGACGAGGTTTACGAGCATCTCATTTTTGACGGAATTCAGCATCAAAGCGTTTGCAGGTATCCTGAACTTGCAAAACGAAGCCTGGCAGTTGGCTCTTTTGGAAAAACTTTTCATGCAACAGGATGGAAAATTGGTTATGTAATGGCTCCTGAAAATCTGATGAGTGAATTTAGAAAAGTTCACCAATGGGTTGTTTTTGCCGTGAATACACCCATTCAAATGGCTATGGCTGAATATTTAAACGACGAAGATCACTACAAGGCACTTCCTGCTTATTACCAGCTAAAGCGCGACTTATTTCTTGATCTCATCAGGGGTTCAAAGTTTAAGGTGGTACCATCGTATGGCACCTATTTTCAATGCCTCGATTACTCGGATATTTCAGACGAAAACGACTTTGCATTTGCAAAACAACTCACCATCGAACATGGTCTGGCCTCTATCCCGCTTTCACCTTTCTATAAAGATGGAAACAGCGACAAAATTCTCAGGTTTTGTTTTGCAAAAAAAGAAGAAACACTCATAAAAGCTGCCGAAATACTATGCAAGATCTGAAAGTAGCCGTCATCCAGGCCGACCTTGAATGGGAAAATTGTAAAGAAAACTTAGCAAGGTTCGATGAAAAGTTAAGTTTAATTACTAAAGGTACCGACCTGATCGTTCTTCCCGAAATGTTCAATACCGGCTTTTCGATTAATCCAAAAAAAATTGCCGAAAAAACTGATGGTCCGGCTTTTAACTGGATGCTGGAGAAAGCAATAAGCTTGCAAAGTGCAATAACCGGAAGCATATTGACTGATGAGGATGGGAATTTTTTTAACAGGTTATATTGGATCTGGCCTGACGGAACATTTTCATCTTATGACAAAAAGCACCTGTTCCGTTTGGGAAGGGAGTTCCAGGTTTTTACTGCCGGGAAAAAGCGAACTATCGTTGAACTGAAAGAATGGAAAATATTACCACTAATTTGCTATGACCTGCGTTTCCCGGTTTGGAGTAAAAATCGTTTTCTTAAAAATAATTACGAATATGACCTCCTGATTTATGTTGCAAACTGGCCAGTTACACGGAGTTTTGCATGGCAGCAGCTCCTTATTGCACGTGCTATCGAAAACCAGGCCTATTGTATCGGAACCAACCGCGTTGGCCGGGATGGGAAAAATATTGCACATTCAGGCGAATCAGTTATTCTTGATTTTCACGGCAATCCGATAGCACGGGGCGACTCAAACAAAGAACAAATCATTTACGGTTCATTGTCACACGGACCTTTACAGCAGTTTCGCCGCGACTTTACTGTCGGAGCAGACTGGGACAATTTTACGATCGAATAGAAATTGTAATTCATACCTCCTGCATTATTAAAAGCATACAATTACTGTCGTTTTGAATTAAAAAAGATTATCGTTATCGATTAATACATTCCTCTGATTTTTCAGGCCAAAATCCATAATTCAGCTTTTAACCGGCATGGAGGTTAAGTTTCAGAACATGTTCAACATTTTTTGGTAATAATGTTCTTTAGAAAGAGATACTCAATTTGGCTATTTTCGCCACATACTAAAAATTCATATCATCAATGACCCAAATTACAGGAAAAACAGCTTTAATTACAGGCGGTGCAGCCGGCATTGGTAAACTCATGGGTAAAAAACTCATTGCAAAAGGCTTATCAAAATTGATTATCTGGGACATTAATCCAGGATTTCTTGAACAAACTGCAATCGAACTGACAAATGAAACCTGCCGGGTTTTTCCTTATCTGACAGATGTTTCGGATACCCCAGGGATTATAAGTACTGCAAAAAAAGTCAGCGAGGAGGTTGGGAATGTTGACATCCTGATTAACAATGCCGGGGTTGTGGTAGGCAGGAATTTTATAGAGCATACCCATGAGGACATCGATTTCACGATGCAAATCAATACCAGCGCTTTAATGCACGTAGCCCTGGAGTTTTTACCGGGGATGATCGCGAATGGAAGCGGACATATAGTAAATATCTCGTCAGCCGCCGGCTTACTGACCAATCCCAAGATGTCGGTATATGTAGGCAGCAAGTGGGGGGTAACAGGTTGGTCAGAATCATTGCGTATCGAACTTGAACAGTTGAACCGTAATATCCGGGTATTAACAGTTAATCCAAGTTACATCAATACCGGAATGTTTGCAGGTGTAAAAACACCCTTGTTTTTACCCATTCTCGAGGCCGATAGCGCTGCGACAAAGGTGATCAGAGCCATCGAAAAGAACAGAATATTTTTACGCATGCCCTTTATGGTAAATTTACTACCATTTACCCGGGGCATATTGCCGATAAGGGCTTTCGACTGGTTGGCGGGCCGTGTTCTGGGTGTTTACGAATCGATGGCTGATTTTGCAGGTCATGATTATTTTAAGAAGCCTGAGAAGTAGCCGGAAAAAATGTTAAAATTCGTTTTTTTGAAAAGATGTTAGCCAAATCAGGAATCTCTGCGTAAACTTAGGTGAGAAAAATGCCCGTAAAATAATCTTTCTCCAAATTTTCGCTTCTTTATTTCCTTTTACGTTACTTTGCTTCAATTCAAAAATATTCAGGATGGAAAATTATGACTCAGTTATTTCAGGGCAAAGACAATTCTTTGATAGCAACAAAACAAAAGATATTCAATTCAGAAAATCACAATTACTAAAACTACTTTCGGTTTTGCAGATCAATGAAAAGATGCTCTGTGATGCTTTATGGGAAGACCTGCACAAGCCTGAATTTGAAACCTGGGCCACCGAACTTGGGATTATTTATTCCGAAATCAGGGTAGCAATTAAAAAACTGCATCGTTGGTCAAAGCCGAAATGTGTAGCGACCAACTTTCCTAATCTCCCGGGCAAAAGTTTTATCATACCTGAACCTTATGGTATTACATTAATTATTGGTGCCTGGAATTATCCGTATTATCTGACCCTTGGCCCACTGATTGGTGCGATGGCGGCAGGAAATACGATCATTCTTAAACCCAGCGAATTAACACCTGTCTGCTCGTCAACATTAGCTAAAATCGTCAGCGAAAATTTCGATCCGCGATATTTTCAGGTCATCGAAGGTGGTATTCCTGAAACAACCGAATTGCTCCGACAAAAATTTGATTACATCTTTTTTACAGGAGGTGCCCGGATTGGAAAGATCATTTATAAGGCTGCCGCCGAAAACCTGACACCCGTTACGCTTGAACTCGGAGGGAAAAGTCCATGTATCGTCGATAAGGATGCCGCACTCAAAGTTGCAGCAAAACGAATTGCCTGGGGTAAATTTATCAATGCCGGGCAAACCTGCATAGCGCCAGATTATTTATTGGTTCATGAGTCCATTAAAGAAGATCTGCTCGGCCATATAAAAAATTTCGTAACCGGCTTTTATGGTGAAAATCCACAAATCTCTCCTGATTTTCTCAGAATCGTTAACCGTCCTAATTTTGAACGCCTGGCATCACTGATTAAACCTGAACAAGTGTATTTTGGCGGAAAAACGGATGCCACCGATCTTTATATTTCTCCAACTATTTTGGAAAATGTAGCATGGAGTGACCCTGTGATGGATGATGAAATCTTTGGTCCAATCCTTCCCGTTCTCACCTTCAGTGATATGGATGAGGTAATCGGAAGTGTGGCAAAACACCCCAAGCCGCTTGCCCTTTATTACTTTTCAAAGGATAAAAAAAAGCAAAAACGGGTACTTGGAGAAATTTGCTTTGGTGGTGGAACCATCAACGACACCATTATGCACATCAGCAATGGGAATCTGCCATTTGGGGGTGTTGGCAGCAGCGGTTTCGGAAACTATCATGGAAAGGCCGGCTTTGAAACGTTTTCACATCGTAAAAGCGTGATGAAGCGCCCCACATGGTTCGACCTGCCGCTCAAATATCCACCCTACAACAGTACAAAGTTGAATTTTGTGAAGAAAGTGCTTTGATAAAGGAAATCAGGAATCATCGACCGGTTTTGCACCGGCAATTTCCCCGCATCAGCAGTCAGTCATAGAAACTGCTTCGTTTTTTTGATACTTTTGCGCCAAAATTATTAGCTTTTGCATACTTTACCATCGTACCATAAAATCTGGAAAATTTCCTACCCGATTATTCTCAGCCTCCTGGCACAGAATATTATTGCTGTTACCGACACGGCATTTCTGGGGCGGGTTGGTGAAGTTGAACTGGGAGCCTCAGCCATTGGCGGCCTTTTTTATTATTCTTTATTCATACTCGGGTTTGGATTTGGCACAGGTGCGCAAATTTTGATCGGGCGTCGTAACGGCGAAAAACAATTCGGAGAAATCGGTCGAATTTTCGATCAGACTTTGTACATTTTTGTCGTAATGGGAATTGTGTTGCTGATTGTTATCAAACTGTGGGCCCCATTGTTTTTCAGCACTTTTGTTTCGTCTCCGGCCATCTATGATGCCTCTGTAATATTCATTCAGTATCGTATGTGGGGATTGTTGTTTGCATTTATCAATGTGGCTTTCAGGGCATATTATGTCGGCACTACAAACACAAAACTCCTTACATACAGCGCCATCATCATGGCAGTTGTAAACATATTTTTAGATTACTGCATGATTTTCGGGAACTTCGGTTTCCCCGAAATGGGCATTGCCGGGGCGGCATTGGCTTCTGCAATATCCGAGGGTGTATCGGCAGCATTCTTTTTCATAGTAGCCTTTCTTGACAAAAACACAAAAAAATACCAGCTCTTCAGGTTTCCAAAATTTGATAAAGAAATTGTTGTCAAAACCTGGAATATATCGGTATTTATCATGCTTCAAAACTTTGTATCGATTGGTGCATGGTTTGCATTTTTCCTGATTATCGAACAGATCGGTGAACGCCCGCTGGCGATTTCAAATATCATGCGAAGCATTTATATGTTGCTGATGCTTCATATCTGGGCATTTAGCGCAACAACCAACACTCTCGTAAGCAATGCCATTGGTGAAGGTTTTGTAAAAAATGTTCCTGCAATTATCGGGAGGGTAAACAAAATCTCAGTTTTGATAACACTTGCGGTAATGCTTACAGCTTTTGCCATGCCGGATTTCCTGATCAGAATATACACCGATGATCCACTGCTGGTGAGTGGAACAAGAACAGTTTTTTATGTCGTGATCTCCGCACTCTTACCGCTGGCATTGGCCGTAAACTGGTTTAGCGCCGTTTCAGGCACAGCCAATACAAAAGTTGCATTGACCATCGAAACCACAACAATTGTTTTATACCTTGTTTATGTTTATTACATCACTTTTGTAGCAAACGCGTCATTAACAGTGATCTGGACTTCTGAATTTGTTTACAGTGTCTTGCTTGGAATTTTGTCCTATTTTTACATCAAATCCGGAAGATGGCAGAAGATAAAGGTTTAGAATGGAATGTGGCTAAAAACCTAACCTTACATTTTTCAGCCGAACTTCTTAAAGTTTTGCCTTTTTCCGAAAAATAAATTGAATTACAATAAGATAAATATTCATTTTTACTTTTATGAAAAATCACAAATTTATTGCTTTCTTACTCATTATCCTGACAATCGTCGGAAGCTCATGCAAAATGAATCCGGTTAACGATCAGGTTACCCAGATTCCGTCAAACGAAAACCTCGTCATTGCTACACTTTATTACCAGCGGGCTGCCGAAGTAAAAGCCTTATACCTGCAAGCTTACAACATTGCCGGGTTGCGTCTCGATCAGGAATTAGCCAAAGCCAAAGAACCTTCAAAACTGGCCATCGTACTCGATATCGATGAAACTTTATTGGATAACAGCCCCTATGAAGCCAAAACAATCCTCGACAGCATTTTTTATCCAACTGGCTGGGACGAATGGATCAACAAGGCGGCGGCTGAACCCCTACCAGGGGCCATCAAATTTTTGAATTATGCGGATTCAAAAAAAGCACAGATTTTCTATATCACCAACCGAAAGGAAAAATATCGTGAGGCCACGTTGAAAAACCTTAACGAAAAAGGATTTCCCCAAGCAAACGTAAGCCACCTCATGCTCCGGACCAGCGAATCGAGCAAGGAAAACCGGCGGCTGCAGGTTCTCAGAAATTACAAAATAATTATGCTCATCGGAGATAACCTCAGCGACTTCGACAAACTTTTCGACCAGCAAACCATGGATCGAAGGTCGGCAATTGTGGATAGTTTAAGCTATGAATTTGGCAAACGTTTCATCATCCTGCCCAATCCCATGTATGGCGATTGGCTAAATGCGGTTTATCAATATAACTATAGCCTAACGCCAGAGCAAAAGGAACAAATCAACTATAAGATGTTGATAGGATTTTGATCCGTCCTGGATATTAATGAATACTGATGGAAGAAAAAAATTTTGAAACCCGCGATGACTGGAGGAAATGGCTTACTGATAACCATGATAGACCGGAAGGTATCTGGTTGGTTTATTTTAAAAAGCACACCAAAATTCCTTCCGTTTATCATACTGAAGCTGTTGAAGAAGCGCTGTGTTTTGGCTGGATCGACAGCAAGATCAAAAGCATCGACGAGCAACGATACATGCAGATATTTTCGCCAAGAAATCCAAAAAGCATTTGGTCGGATGTTAACAAGCAACGGATCGAAAAAATGATCCATGAGGGAAAACTGACCTCTGCCGGCATGAAAAAAGTGAATGACGCCAAAAAGTTTGGCCAGTGGGACAAATCTTATGGAACCAGAAAAACTAAGGTATTCCTGCCTGATGATCTTAAAAACGCATTGCTGCAGAATCCCTTGGCATGGGAAAACTTCAGCAATTTTCCGCCTTCAGCACAATCGACTTACATTTATTGGGTTTCGGCAGCCAAAAGAGATGAAACACGTAAAAGCAGGATTGACAAAGTTTTCGAATTTTCGTTAAAAAAAATAAAGCCGGGAATATTGTGAAATCTCATCATTCCCGGCTTTGTTTTTTCTTTTTACGAAAATGTTAATTCAAGTAAATATCAAACGGCATCCGGGCCTGAACTCCGGTTGCATTTTGCCAGTATTTCATGTATTGGTAAAGTTTATAGTTCGGCCCCAGTTCAGCTTTAATCTTAGCTTCGATGCCCGTCTGTCCCAAAATTTCCTTAAACAATTCTTCAATCGGGTCTTTCTGAACCGGAAGTTCGGTTATTACGTATTTTTCGACGCCGGCCATTTTTGCCGCTTCATCGATCGCAGCTGTTAATCCGCCAAATTCATCGATCAACCCAATATTTATGGCATCGCTACCTATCCAGACGCGTCCTTGCCCAATGCTATCGACAGCTGCCGGGGTCATTTTACGTCCTTCGGCAACATGGTTAACAAAAGTTCCATAAATGTCTTCGATATAGCCAAGGATCACTTTTTTCTGATAGGCTGTCATTGGCCGGTTTATCGACATATAATTGGCGTTTTCGTTGGTCATGGCATAGTCGAAGGTAACGCCAAGGTATTCTTTCATCGTCCGCTCTAAATTTGGGATCATTCCCAACACACCAATTGAACCGGTTACTGTGGTAGGATCGGCAAAAATTTTGTTGGCAGCGCACGAAATATAATAACCACCTGAAGCAGCTACATCTCCCATCGAAACAATAAATGGCTTTGCCTGAACTGCAAGTTTCACTTCACGAAGTATAACATCCGACGCGAGTGCACTTCCACCAGGTGAATTAACACGCATCACAATGGCTTTAACCTTGTCGTCGGTGCGCGCTTTGCGAATGGCTTTCGACAGGCTTTCGGAACCGATCATATTGTCGCCGCCATCGCCGGAAATGATCTGACCCAATGCATAAATTACGGCAATTTTGTTTTTCCTGTCCGGCCGTTCCGTTGACGGATCGGGGGCATTGGTATAATCGGCGAGGGTTACACTTTTGATGTCTTCACTTTCGGCAATGCCAAGCAAACTTTTAAGCTCCGACAAAATCTCATCCTTGTATTTCTTCCCGTCAAACATCCTGTAACTGATCGCATCTTCGGGATTGGCAACCAATAAACCATCTGCCAGCCTGTTGAGCTCGTCTTTCGAAATGTTTCGTGAAGCAGAAATGGCATCTAAAATGCGGTTCCAGATTCCATTTACGAGTGCCATCATTTGTACGCGGTTCTCGGGGCTCATTTTATCGAGCATAAATGGTTCAACAGCGCTTTTATATTTCCCGTGCCTGATAATCTGCATATCGGCATCCAACTTTTCGAGTGTACCTTTAAAAAACATCAGTTCGGCTGATAGCCCGCGGAAATCGAGTTCACCTTCGGGGTTAATATAAATTTTATCGGCAACTGTTGCCAGGTAATAGGCTCCCTGTGAATAATTTTCACCATAAGCAATCATAAATTTACCCGAGCCTTTAAACTTTACAAGTGCATCCCTGATTTCCTCGATGGTAGAAATGCCGGTGGGAACAGATGACAAATCCAGGAAGATTCCCTTTATCTTTGGATCTCTTGCAGCTTTGTCGAGATTTTTAAGAATATCGTTCAGGCCGAGGGTCTTTTTTGTCTCCATCGAAACAAAATCAAATCCGGTAAAGGGGTCTTTTGGAGCCCTGTCGGTGATGCTGGTATTTAACTCAATCCTGAGCAATGTGTTATCGGCAACGCTGACCTGTTGTTTTTCCATAAATGAAGCCAACGAAGAAATTACTCCCATAAGAATAAAAAACAGGAAAACCGACATGATGAGCATGCCCAACATTGAAGCAAACATGAATTTAAAGAAATCTTTCATAAATTTTAGTTTTAATATGTATTAAGAATAGATGCAATGATACGCATTTTTTTCGTGGCTTTGAGAATATTTTGGCGAAAAATCTGGGAAAGCGGGAAGTTAATAAACACAACAAACAGGCTGCCGTTTACTGTTTACAAGCAAATACCAGATTCCGTTTTGCGATCTCCGGAAACTCCCTTCCAATAATTTTGGTGTCGTCCTTTTTTTACAAAACTTATTGTAAATTTGGCGCACTCGAAATTAAACAGCTGTCATGCATAAATGTTTTCTGCTTCTTGGGAGTAATCTGGGAAACCGCTTGGGTTATCTCCGTTTGGCGATTCAAAAAATCGCTGCCGTAGCAGGAACAGTGAGCCAGATTTCACCGGTTTTTGAAACCGAACCCTGGCACTTTAAAGCTGAAAATAATTTTATGAATTGTGCGATCGCGATCTCAACTCTTAAACTTCCCGGGGAGCTTTTGATATGCCTCCTGGATATTGAGAAACAACTTGGTCGCCGGAGATCGGATTCACCGGGTTACCACTCACGGGAAATTGATATCGATATTATTTTTTTTGATGATGAGATTATCAGGCAGGATGATCTTCAGATTCCACATCCACAGATTGCCGGACGCAGGTTTGTTCTGGAACCGTTGAATTGTATTGCTCCCGACAAACTGCACCCTGAATTGAAGAAAACCATTGCCGAGTTGCTGAAAGCCTGTCCGGATCACTCGAAAGTGGAACAAATTACGGAGCCCATTTTTTCATGAACCTATTCATCATATGAGTCTGAATTTTTATAATTTTATTTCGATCGAAGGGAACATCGGTGCCGGCAAAACCTCACTTGCCACGCGCATTTCCGAAGATTATAATGCCAAACTGATCCTCGAACAATTTGAAGAGAATTCGTTTTTGCCTAAATTTTACAAAGAGCCCGATAAATATGCTTTCCCGCTTGAACTCTCTTTCTTAGCCGAACGCTTCGAGCAACTCAGGCAGCAACTTACCCATCACGACCTTTTTAAAACCTTTACCATTGCCGATTACTTTATCAGCAAGTCGTTCATTTTTGCGCGTAAAAACCTGCCCGACGACACTTTTGGCCTTTACAAAAAGCTCTTCGAAATCATCAGCCTTTCCTTGCCAAAGCCCGATTTGCTGGTTTATCTATACCTGAATATCGACAACCTTTTAAGGAATATTCACAATCGTGGCCGCGATTATGAGTTGGACATCAAAAGCGATTACCTGATAAAAATTCAGGAGAGCTATCTCGATTTTCTAAAAAAACAAAGCGGCATGCGTATCGTCATCATCGATACGAACGAGATGGATTTCGTACATCGCGAAACTGATTATCAAAAGATTGTCGGAATCATCTCCAGGGAATATCCTGTCGGAATCCACCTGATCAACTCCTGACGTTGCCAACTTAAATTTTAAACTACCGAAAATGCTCTCATCATAATGTACCTACAATGAAAACAACTTTAATCAGCCTTATTTTACTCATTTTCCTGATAACTTTCGGTTGGATTCAACCGGTAGTTATTGCACAGAATAGCAGGACTCTCAAAGCCCAACTCGAAAAACTTCCGGGTGTAAAATCAGTCGAACCATTACCCTGTGATACCTTTTTTAAAGAAAAATACCTGATCCGGATTGAACAAGCTGTTAATCATCGTAAAAAGAATGGTCGCACTTTTAGCCAGCGGGTTTATGTAAGTTTCAAAGGGACCGACAAACCCACCATATTTGTTACCGAAGGTTATAATGCAGGATATGCAGGGAATCCAAAATACATCAACGAACTTTGCCCTTTGCTCGATGCCAACGAAGTGGTTGTTGAACACCGTTACTTTGGCGAATCTGTACCGGATCCTGAAGACTGGAAATATCTTACCATTAAACAGGCCGCCACCGACCATCACCGGATTAATGAACTGATGAAGCAGGTTTTTCATGGTAAATTAGTCAGCACTGGCATCAGCAAAGGTGGGCAAACCACGATGTATTATAAATATTTTTACCCGGACGATGTGGCTGTGGCCATTCCTTATGTC
>Ga0172370_10000783_pt1 | contig 49630 bp, 46 predicted proteins | sample LakKiv5m_FD_114538 | JGI IMG/M metagenome (GOLD analysis project Ga0172370, IMG submission 114538) | Freshwater microbial communities from Kabuno Bay, South-Kivu, Congo - kab_022012_11.5m | ecosystem: Environmental > Aquatic > Freshwater > Lake | place: Democratic Republic of the Congo...
CAAGGAAACGATCGCCTCGGCGCTTCTGGGGCTCATTCTGGGGGTTTGCGCGTATATAATTTTGCAAAAGATCAATCCGGATCTCGTGAATATGCGGGGGATCACGAAGATACAGGGGACGGGGGGCAATGCGCCGGGGGGCGGCGCGGGCAATCCGGCCGATTCGGGCGGAGGCGACCAACCCAGCGGCAAGCCCGTGAGTTCCAAAGCAACTTGCGACAATCTCAATTCCGAGTTGAACAAGGCTATCCTTCAGGCGGACAACGGCGTCCCTCCCTCATTGCTGGCCGCCTTTATGCAAAGAGAATGTGCGGCGGCGATGGCCAATCCAAATGCCTGCTCCGGAATGAATTCCCAGGGTCTGGCCGGCGGCCCGATGCAGTTTACTCCCGCGACCTGGAACGGACTTGGATGCGCCGGAAACATGAACAACCGGCAGGACGCGCTCAATTGCGCCGCCAAAAAAATAGCCCAGGACAGCGGGGGCGATTATAGCGAGGCGGGGATTTTGAAAGCGGCCAAGAAATACTGCGGCGCGTGCGTGCATGCGAATTGCGGGAATGACGATTATTGCCAGGGCGTGCTGGCAAACTACAATGTTTACAGAAATTGCCCTATCGCTGTCGTGAACAAATTATTTGCGTTGAAATAATTTCTATGAAAAAAACAGCAGCAGCAATATTCTTCGCAGTTTTTCTGTTCTCTTTGGCTTTTGCGAAGGCGGCTTCCGCGCAATCCACATTTGATTTTCCTTCCGTCCGAAACGGAGAAATCCTTTTCTATAACCAGGACTTTGGAGAAATCCAAAAGTTCGACTCGCAGAACAAAATCAGCCAGGTCCCCGGGGCGGAAAATTTTGGCGGCTTTGTCCACAACCTTGTCTGGTCGCCTGACGGCAATCGGACTTTTGTCCTTGCGGAAAATATCCAGCCGGCCGTCGGGGAGCTGACTTTTTATGCCCCCGAAAGGCCTTATGGATCCCTCAATTGGTGGGTTTTTGACTTCGACAGCAAAAAGGCAACCTTGCTTGACAAGAACATCTTGTCCATCGGCTGGCTCTCCGACAACCAGGCTGTCTACAACTGGAACAACCTGAATTTTTCCATTGTTGAATTTGCCGATTCAGCTCCCGGCGTCCACACCATCCTCGCCGGCATAAAAACCGACTCGAATGATTTGAATTCCGTCATTTCTCCGGTGAGCGCCTCCGGCATTCTTCTCTTTCCGATGAAGCAGGGGTTTTATGCAATAGGCGCGAACGGAAAGGAAATAAGGTATCATGCTCCGGCAGGCGGAATCCAGAAAGTGCTCACGGGTATTTTCGGACAAAACTATTTCCTTGTCCAATCTGGAAACTATCTCTACAAATTCACCGGTGAGGATCAATCCCTGACATCTCTTGATATTCCTTTCCCCGTGACAGACATGGCTTTTTTTGGAAAAAATTCACTGGTTGTCACAAAAGCGGACAAGCAAGCCTATTTGTATGATACGGAAGCCAAAAACAGCACCCCGGTTTCGCCGGGCGTTCCCGGCAGCGTTTCCCGGATATTTTCGTCAGGAGTGGAAAATGAATTTCTGTTTGTGGTTGGAAAAAATATCTATCGCTTCTCGAAAAATTCTTCCGCGCTGCTGGGTCTTGATTGGAACACTGGCGGTGAACACCCGCTTGATTCAAGCCCGAATCAGCCCGCTCAATCGCCGCAAACACCCTCTACAAACGGAACCAGCCTGACACCGGTTCCCGCCGCCCAGCCGAACGCGCCCGCGGAATCAACGAAAAAAAATTATGCGGCAATCGCAATTATCGCCATTCTGGCGGCAATTGCCGGAGCCACCCTGTTTCTCGCCTGGAAAAAATTTCTCAAAAACAGACCCTGATGACCAAACGCATCTTTGCCATTTCAACGCTCGTTCTCGTGCTTCTTGTTGGAGCTATTTTTGCGTACAACTTCGCGTTCAAAAAACCGACGGATCAAACACCAGCGGCAAAAACCGCCGAGGAGGGAAAAACAAGTGTTGCGGCAAACAAAAACCCGGCCGACCAATCAGCCGGCCAATCGGACAACCGGATTGTCGCAATTTCAGACACGTCCGTTTTTGGAGCCATTCTCGCTCCGGACGGAAACTCAATATATTGCCTTGCCGGCTCGAACGGGCAGGCTGATCAGATTGATTTTGACGGAAAACTCCAAAAGGTGCTTTCAACGGAAGAATTTCTGAATATTCAGCAAGCCGTCTGGAACAAGCCGGGAAACAAAGTTTTGGTGAAACGAGCCGACGGACCGGAAAAGTCAAAGCTTCTGCTTCTTGACCTTTCCCAAAAAACCGTCATTCCTCTCAAGGACAACATTGATTCCGCCGTCTGGTCGGGATTGGGAGACAAAATCATATACAAGTTCTTCGATCCAAAATCAAAGGCTCGCACACTCAACGTTTCCGACCCGGACGGAAAAAACTGGCGCAAGCTGGCGGATGTCAACTATTTCGGCCTTTCAATCAGCCCCGTCCCCAGCTCTTCCGATGTATCTTTCTGGCCGTCGCCCGACGCGTATTCGCCAACTTCCGTGAATCTTGTGGGGTTCAACGGCGAAAACAAAAGGGAAATTTTGAAAGACCGCTTCGGAGCTGATCTTCTCTGGTCGCCCGACGGGAAATCCGCCGCCGCGAGCGTGACTTTTGAGCGGGGCGGACACAAAACGGATTTGGCTCTCATGAATTCCGACGGCGGGCAGTTCCAGACTCTCAATTTCCCAACGTTCGCCAAAAAATGCGCCTGGTCAGCGGACTCGAAATTTCTTTTCTGCGCCTTGCCCGGAAATATTCCCGATTCGGCCGTCCTTCCCAACGATTGGCTGTTGGGCAAAATCCAAACCGCCGACACTTTCTGGAAAATCGAGATTGCCAGCGGGAAAAAAGAGCGCCTGGTCGAGCCCGAAAAAATCGGCGGTTCATACGACGCGCTCAATCTCTTTCTTTCCCGGGACGAAAAAGCCCTGTTCTTCGTGAACAAGGCGGACGGGAAGCTGTACAGATTGAGCCTCTAGGCCCTAATTATGAAAAAAAAGAAAAAGCCAACTATTGCCTGCACCTAAACTATACTTGACGAATAGTATTACTAAGAGTATAATAGCAATATACCTAAAGTAATACCTATGTTTTATCCCCGAAAAATATATAAAGGGTTAAAAACCCATCTCCGAACCCGGCAAGTGACAGTACTCACCGGTATGCGAAGAACGGGAAAAACCACCCTTGTCAAACATCTTTTTTCGGAAATCGCTTCAAAAAACAAGCGCTACTTCGACTTGGAAAGGGTTGACCACCGAGAATTTTTCTCCCGAAAAAACTACGACGACATACTGCGCTCTCTCGAGCTGGACGGTCTCACCACAAAGCATCGCCTGTATTTGGTTCTCGATGAAATACAGTTCCTGCCCCCGGTCATCAGCATCATCAAGTATCTTTATGATCATCACAATATTAAATTCATTGTCACCGGATCAAACTCCTATTATCTTAAAAATCTTTTTACTGAATCGCTGGCTGGCCGCAAAAAAATCTTCGAGCTTTTTCCTCTCGACTTCGAAGAATTTTTGACTTTCAAGAAAATCCGCTCCAAGCCTATTAATTTCTTAAAAAACAAATTTGATAAATTCATATACGAAAGGTTAAAGATATATTATGAAGAATTTATAGAATTTGGGGGTTTTCCGGAAATTGCCCTTGCGAGTTCGCTTTCAGAAAAGAAAGATTTGTCATCTGATATCATCAGCTCCTATATTGATATTGATATAAAGACTTTGGTCGATTTTCGCCGCGGCAAGGAAATCTATACTCTTATAAAAATGCTGGCCGCCCGAACCGGAACTCGTCTCGATTACCTCAAGTTGTCCCAGCTCACCGGACTTTCGAAATTGACTGTCCGCAATTATATTGATCTGTTCGAACAAACTTATTTGATTTTTCGCGTTCCAGTTCATACCAAAAACATTGATCGGGAAATTGTGAAGGCGGAAAAAATATATTTTTGCGACAACGGGCTTCTGGATGCATTGGCCGACACCTCGAGCGGTTCGAAATTTGAAAACGCGATCTTCAATCAGCTCCGCCATTTTGGCGAAATCCGATACTGGTCTCTCAAAAGCGGACGGGAAATTGATTTTGTCCTGGACGAGAAAACGGCGCTTGAAGCAAAAGAAACGCCCACAGACAGCGACAAGAAAAATCTGGAAAAACTGGCCTCGCTCGCCGGACTCAAAAAATCCCGCCTTATTGGCCGCCACCCCTCTCCAAAGTTTGAAAACTATATCTGGGGAGGCGATATAAGATAAACCTTGCCAAATGAAATTTTTCAGGCAAAAAATAAATGGCGGGAAGGCTGTCGGGATGATTTTTTTGTCGGCTATTTTTTTTATCCACTATTTTTCCTACTCAACATGCGCCGGCGGACTCGTTCCTTGCGCAAACGACTGCAATTTGTGCTATCTTCTTGTCGGGATTTCAAATATTTTTCAGTGGCTAATGGGATCCCTTCTGGGTGTCACTATTCTTTTGGGCATTACAATCTCGGGAATAACTTTCATTATTTCCGGGGCGTTTCCAAAAGCCCTCGCTTTCGCAAAATCCTCGATCACCAGCACAGCCAAAGGCGCTTTCTGGGCGCTTTGCGGATGGCTGATTATAAACTCAATAATGAACATCGTCGGATACAAAAATCCGCAGGGCGGTCACTGGTGGCAGCACGAATGCGCGGGCGGCACGGCTCAGGTTGCCGGTAATTCAGGAAACGGAGCAATCAACAACAATATTTCCGGCGGCGCAGTCAACCGAACCACAGCTTGCGATCCGAAAAACAAAAAGCTGGAGTCAATCAAAATTCAATGCGCAGAAAAAGATTTCAAGCTCGAAGGCGACGGAACGGGATTTTATGTCGTTCTCGATACTTTGTCCGAAGACGATAGCGGCAAAACAAAACAGTTGAAAGCCGTCGCGAAATACACTTGCAATGGCGAAGCCAGCGAAGAAGACGTGACAGCTCAAGCCGAATGGAAAGCGAGCGACGAAACGCAAATCAAAGTTTCTAAAGGCGTCATCGCGGCCGTGACAACCTCACTGGGGTCATCGTCGGAAAGCGTCCCTTATGCCGAAGCAAAATTCCAGGAAAAAAATTCGAATACCGCAAAAGTTTACATCAACTCGTGTCCAAATACAGAAACTTCCGGCGCCTCAATCGAAACAAAAAATAAATTTTCTCTCTCAGAAAACAGTTTGATTATCCCAAAAGTGAATGCGCAGTCATGGGTTTGCCCAAATTGCAAAACGCCAAATGAGCTGGAGAATTCGGCTTGTAAATCCTGCGGTCAAGCAAGCACTTGTCATTTTGTTTACGGCGATCCCGAAGCAGAATTCCAATTTATTCTAATAAGAGGCAGGCGCGAGTGCAGCATAGGTTGGCCATCATCAAATGATGACTCCGCAAGCCCTTCCGAGGATTATAACCCTTGTGACAAGGAAACCAAAAAAACTTGGCGAGAAGGTGATCAAGAAGGATATGAAAAATTTAAAAAGTCCGTTGATGCAATGTCAAGGGGTCTGGATTATGGACCCTTTGGGAAAAATGATTTCTCTGTATATAGATCGGATTTGATAGCAGATAAGGATCCCACTTGCCCGACACCATCCCATATGAAAATGCGCAGTTATGGATATATTTGCAATGGGACAAGCAGCAGAGGAGCTTTTGCTAGACAGAGCGAAGTAAAAGCAAAATATTGTTTAGATATACGTACTCCAGCAAACGTATTCGCTCATGAACAGATTGGTCACATAATCGGAAATCTTGATGATGAATACGAGGAGTGCGGTAAAAATCCAAACAACTTCAAATCGCCTCACTGGAACTGCACGAGCAAGGAAAAAATAACTCCAATTTATAAGCAGGGTCTTCTTTGGAAAAGCATAGCGGGCTACGAAACCAAATGGGGCAAGCAAGATAAAGTTTGGCCAGGATGTTTGTATTCGCCGGTGTTTTTAAGATCATCAGAAAATAGTATTATGAGAAATAGCTACTCTGCTAAAAGTTTTGAAAAAACAAACACAGATATCTTGAAAAAAAGAATTCGCGATTTTCCCAATGGACCCGCTTGGGACGAAGAATTAAAAATTATGTGTTCTTCCAAATAGAAATGTCTTATAGCGCAAAATTTTTGAGAAAATTATGCTTTTGTTTAACACTGCTTTTTTTGCTTTGTTTTGCAAATCGCGGAAGCGTAGCAAGCAACAATGAAAACACGACTTTCAGAACAACGGAAAAAATACTCAATGCTCTAATTTATCTGCAAAGCGGCGAATACAGCGTAAAGAATCTTGATCTTACAATTGGTGAATTCAAATATTTGCCTGACTACGAAACATGGAAAAACAAATCTCATAATGGATGCATTACTTCATTTGGGGAAAAACGCCTGGGATGCTTCGTAATAAATCTCTTTTCCGTTGGGATTTGCAACGACGGAGAAGATGGAAATGGAAATGCGATAGGAAGTTGCCGTGATGAACCATCAGGCAATATCCTCGTGCAAATGCCATACTTCCCCAACGGCAAATACACTGATATCTTTGACCCATCCGGGAAAAAAGTTTTGACCATTGACCTTTCGTCCAAAGCGACTTGCAATGAAAATGAACATTGCGACCAGCCGGTGGAGGATAGCGTGAATTGCCCCCAAGATTGCAAAAACAACGAGCCGGTGGTGACGGTGAAATCTGACAGCCTGACTCCGGCTTCAGCCAATCAAGCGACGGAAAACAACCAAACTCAAAAGAAAATCAGCCTGTCGCCCTTGATAATTGGCATTATCGTTCTGGCATTGGGAATCTTTGGCGGAATCGGATATTATGTTTATAGAAGAAATAAAGATTAACTAAAATAGCATATGGCTCGAAACTTCTTCAAAAACGTCGGGGCGCTGCTTCTCTTTACCGTAATATTTGCCGCTGTCATTGTCTATCTTCCAATCGGAGTATTTTTATTTGCGCCGTTGTCTTTTTTGAAAGGTTATTTGGTGCAAGAAGAAAAACCTTCATTCAGGGCATTTCTTCTGCTACTGAATTTTATTTTTTTATTCGCAACTATATTATCGCTAATTCTTATAATCAAGCCTGCGTCTTTGGTGGAGGGAGTGGATGAACTGACATTTCTATTTGGTCTTTATATTTTCTTATACCAGTTTTTTGATGTAATAATATTTTGGGCGGGAATGAGTGTCAGAAACAAGAAAATCCAGAAAAATAGCAAAGATATTACAAAATAAACCAACTTATTTTCAATTTGAATAAATGAAGAAAATACTGAATATTTTAGCGATAGTGCTGGCCGGAATTATAGGCGCGGGATTGATTTTCATCGGGGGATTGTGGCTTCTATTTGCTTATCCTGCGCATAGAGAAATTGCCAAATCTACTTTGCAGCCGCAAACTGTTTCCGGTATATACGAACCGCTTGTTTTTTTAGGAAAATGGAAAGGTGACTATGGCGATGTCGATGAAAGCAGTGACTTATCGAAAATAAGCTCCCAGATACGCAATCCCAGCTGGTTATATGAAAAAGATGGATCCAGCAGTATTTTTCTCAAAATAAATTATACGAAAGAAATTGAGATACGAATAGACAAAAAAAATTTTTATGCAGTTCTTTCTCCGAAAGCCGGGAGAGTTGCCTTTATGGACGAGAAAAATAAAACGGCTGTCTTTGTTGATCTATCCACGGGAGAAATTATCCGATTCAACGGCGAAATGGAAAATACAAACCGCACCTACCAAGACAATTTTCCTGGCCTTTATTCTACCGAAAGCGAGAAGATATTCGTCTGCAATGAAAGCCCGTCGGGAAACCTGATTGACTTCGAAAAGAGCGCCGTTTCTCCCTTGAAAGAAAAGGACTTTACAGAAAAATTCAAGTGGGAATTTCGAGACATAAATTACAGCATGGAAAGTTATGCTGATGCAATTGATGCCGCGTCTCAATACACTGGCACCACTTTTGCAGAATCGCCGGAAAATAAAGAAAAATTTTATTCACCACAAGGAAATTTCTATTATACTATAGAAAAAATTAGTACGGGCCTCTGCATAGACAGTTGTGGATTAATCCACCGAATATCTGTTTACTCCAAAAATGGCGATAAAATTAGCACTTATTCTAATGATAGCTGGTTTATTCCATTTTCGTGGAGTGAAGACGAAAAGAAAATCTATCTGGCCACTTTTCTTGGCGAAAAAGACCTGGGCGGATTGAAAGAAAAAAGACGGGCAATTCGAGAGATTTCGATAAATTAAATTTCTAGTCAATCTTCATTTCTTTGCCAAATACAAATTCCCCGCAATCACCGCCCAAAACACCACCGCCAGATCGTTCCGCCAATAGGTTGTGTCAACCAGGCCGTGGATAAGAACGTATACCATTATTGCAAAAAACAAAACTCCCAAATTGCGATTCGCTTGAGTCGCTTTTTTGTTGTCCCGGAAAAACAGAGTCAAAATCCAAACAAATCCAACCAGGCCGACGAGCCCGGATTCAAGCCAAAATGCCAAAAACAAGTCGTGGGGCTGGGGCGCCGACCACTCGAGATAGGGCGGGAAATATTTCTGGTACTCAAGATATTTGTTTTGGAAATTTCCCGGCCCGATACCGAAGAGCGGATTGTTCTTGGCCATCAGCAAACTTGACTTCCAGATCATCTCCCGCGAGGCCAGCGACGAACGCTCGTCGAGACTTTTCATATTCTCGTATTTCGCAAAACCCGCCCAGGTGACAAAAATTATAATTATTATAAAAATTACAAAAAAATACTTTTTCTTTATACCTTCTTTGTATTTAAGCCAAAAATATACGGCCAGTGAGACGGCGATTCCCAACCACGCGCCGAAAGACTGAGTGAAATACAAATTCAAGCCAATCAAAACTATTCCTGCAATTTGATAATAATTTTTAAGGTTTAGCCTTAAAAATCCGACCAGGAAAGGGACGGCCAGAAACATTGCCAGCTGGTTGGGGGAAGCCCAGAAAATCGCCAGGCGGTTGTCATAGGTCACGATCCCCAAAATTTTGCAGATTATCCCGATTGCCGAAACAGCCACGCCGGACCAAAACAGCGCAAGCAAGGATTTCCCGAGCAAGCTTTCGTCTTTTTCCAACGCGCGATGAAAAACAATTGCAAAAATCAGCGGGAACAAAAACCATCCCTTGATGGCTCCGAAGCCGGAATAGTAGTTTTGATTTGCAAGAGTGGAGAGGACAAGGCCGGCGAGAATAAGAAGAATGGGTATTTTGTATCTTGTATTTTGTATCTTGTATTTTGTATCTTGGCCGAATAGCCAAACAAAAGCCAACGCCACGATCAATAGTTCAAGCAAGTTGAAAGATACCCCGCCGAATTTTATCTTAATCAAATAAGCAGGCAGGAGAAAAATAACCGCCAAGATTATATTTTTTTGAACTTTTGACATAAATTCAGCGCGATAATCACCAAAAATATGGCTAACACCTGCGGACTATATAATGCCGTGTCAAACATTGAGTGGACCGCAAAGCCAACCAGCCCCGCCGCGATTCCCAATCCAAGCGCATTGCCGTTCTTCACGCCCCGCCGAACTGAAACAAGCAGCAACGCCAGAAACACAATCGCATTCAAAATTCCCGTCTCCGCCGCGATGTCCAAAAACAAGTTGTGGGCATAGATTGAGGAGCGATCTCCCGCCAAGGCGGGATCAACCGTCCGGGCATAATTTCCAAGCCCCACTCCGCCCAGCGGATTGTCCCGAACAATTTCAACGGCCTGTGTCCAATTTTTGTATCGCTCCGCGTTTGAACCTTCTTTGAAATTGAAAGAGGAAACAAGCCTTTGCGAGATGATGTTTGAGTTCAGCAAAAATACAATTGCGAGAACCAGTCCCGCGATGACGGCTGATTTCCCAAGTATGCTCGAGCGCTTGAGAAAAGCAATTGCAAAAAAAAGCGCTCCTGCAATCAACCCAAAGTACGCGCCCCGGGAAAACGAGAGTATGGCCGCGACAATCATTGTGATCGCCGCCAGGCCGAGCCAGAACCTTGAAGTATTTTTCCGGCCGGCAAAATACCCCAATGCCACAAACAAACAAAGATCAACGAAGAACGCAAAATTGTGCGGGTCAGGGAAAAAACCGAAAGCCCTCATCCGGGTCACACCGCCGATATTCACCAGCCAGCTTGAATTGGCCGCCACCAGCTCTCCAAACGATTTGCCGAGAAAAAACGGCGCCAAATTTTCCCAAATCTTCACCGCTTTCCCGACACCCAGGAAGAAGGGAAGTGAAAATTGAAAAAATGCGACCGCGGCCGCAATCGCCCCGCTGGCCGCAATCGCCGCCAATCCGCGATCCCGCCATTTTTTTTCACAAAAAACATCCGCGGCCACAAAAAACACCGGAAATATCGAAAACAAATAAAGCAGCTTTCGAAAACCCGCGTCCGCGTCCCGGCCAAGCGCAAGGGAAAGAGCCGACAAAAACAAAAACACAACAACTAGCCACGTTTCGGCCCGGTTCGGAATCCGGACTTTTTTTTGCGCCAGTCCCCGCACAAACCAAAGCAGAAAAAGCACTGGCACCAATATCCTGGTTGTGACCAGATCAAAACCGGCGCTCACGTTCAAAGCGAACTGGAGGGGGAGGAGAATTATAATTATCAGAAAAAAATATTCTAACATCACTTCGAGTTCAATTTCAAGAAAAGCTAGGTGTCTTAGCGGCTAAAATAGATATTTTTGATATAATACGGCAGTCTCAAAATTTTCACCAGCCACGCCCAGCCGCGCCCGAAGTGCTTTCGGAGAAAATATTCCTGTGAAGCATAATAATATTTCTTCTTTTCCCGTTCGCTCTCAAAACTTCTTCCGGATTCGTGGAAAATCCGCACGGCCGGGTGAACCACTGTCCTTTGGCCGATTTTTTTCGCCCCCGAGCACAAATCCACATCCTCGAAATACATGAAATAATTTTCGTCAAAACCGCCGACGCCCTCAAAAACATCCCGACGCACCATCATCGCCCCGCCGCTCACCCAGTCAGTCTCAAAAATTTCGTCGCCGGCAAGTGGCACCATCTTTTTTCGGGAAAATATTTTCCCGCCGATCGTCGAAAGCGGCGTCCGGTTTGTCCCAAAACAATCCGCTTGAACTTCGCCCGATGAGTCCACCAGCAACGGCCCCGCGACACCGACGTTTTCGTCTTTTGCGAACGCGCCGAGCAGTTTCTCCAGAGACAGGGGCGCAATTTTCGTGTCCGGGTTGAGAAATAAAATATATTTTCCCCGCGACTGGCGAAAGCCGGCGTTGTGTGCCTTCCCGAAACCGATATTTTCGTTTATCTCAACCGCATGGCCGAAAAACCCGTCCCCGTATCCGGAAAAAATATCACCAAGAGGTTCTTCGTCGTTGTTGATAACAATTATCTCTGTGTCGAAACCGGCAGGCAAGCTTTTCCCAATCGAAAAAAGGCACTCTTTGAGATAGTGCCGGCTTCTGAAGTTCACGATTTGGATGGTGAGGTCCATATTTTTCATGCCAACGGCTCAAACTCCGTCGGCTCGCCGGTTTTTTTGCTGACGAGGCTTCGCAGCTCTTCAAAGCTCACCGCCCGGAAAAGCCAGAGAAACACTCCATAGGCGGCCACCCCCGCGAGCGCCAGAAGGAAAAAATTGAGCTCCCGAAAATAGCTGAAAACCAGTGCCATGCCCGCTCCGGAAATGAGAATTGGAAAAAATTTTGAAAAAGAGGGAAAATATCCGAGATGCTTCCAGGCCACGAAGAAAGAAAGCAAAACCACCAATCCTTCGGTGAAACTCGAGACGAAGGCGGCGCCCATATATGAAAAGCGCGGAATTACAGCCAGATTGAGGGACACATTGAAGACCGCGACTCCCAACAGAATTCCCATCAATTTTTTCTGGAGGTTTCCGGCAATGATCACGTTTGTGAAAAAATTTCCGAAGAATATGAAGACCATCGCCGCCGCCAAAATCCGCAAAACAGGGATCGAGTCGGCAAATCCCGCTCCGCCGATGATTTGAATGATTCCCGGCGCGAGATATATCGTCCCCACGAAAAGCGGCACAGTGAGCGCCAGAAAAACCTTGAAAGTTTTGTCGGCCACCAGCTCAAATTTTTTCCGTTCGCTGAAGATATAGCGCGACATGATCGGCATCACCAGTCCCACAAACATCGCCGGGAAGAAGGCCACGTTCTCAAGCACCTTGTAGGCCGCGTTATAGGTCCCGACATCCGCGTTAGTTTTGAGGACCGAGAGAAGAATCGTGTCCAATTTGAAATAGGCGAACACAATGATGGCGGAAATTCCGACCGGATAAGATTCTTTGAGAAAATTTTCCCAGGCTCCTCGCTCGAAAGCCGGCCGGAAACGGACAAAACGGCGCGACCACAAATACACAATCGCGAAACTCACGATCATATTGAGGAAAAGCGTCCAGATGATCGCCAGAAATCCCAAATTGAACTTGACAGCTGCTACGATCGCCCCCATCTGAAGCACTTTCCCGAAAAATTCCCCGATAGCCACCTTGTCCATCTGGAGGCGCTTCTGGAAGAGTCCGATCAGCACGGAATAGCCGGAAGAAAAAACATAGGCCAGGGCGGAAATGACGATTCCTGTCCTGACCGCGGAGGAATAGGGGAGAAAAAGAGCGAGCAAAAGCGATATGGCGACAACCAGAAGCGAGGAAACGAACCGCATTGCGAAAACATTTCCCAGAATTTTTTTTTCGTCACTCCCCGGCCGGGAAATTTCGCGCGTGGAAATGGCATAGAGGCCGAGGTCTCCAATCGCTCCGAAAAAAAAGAAAAAGGCGAGAACTGTTGAATAGTCGCCAAATCCGTCTTTCCCGAGATAGCGGGTGATGAAGCCGATCCCAACCAGCGCGAGCAGCGTCCCGATCATCTTTGCCACCGCAGTGAATGCGGCGTTGTAGGCTATTTTTCTTGGTGTTGACATACCTAGTTTTTGGATGCTTCTTCCAGCTTCTCCAATTCTCCCGCCGGGCGAACGACGACTTTGCGCTCTTCGCCTTCGCCGATGCTTTCGGTTTTCACGTTTTCCGCTCCGGCCAGCTCCATATGGACAAGCCGCCGCTCATAGGCGCTCATCGGCCGCAAAACGACCGGTTTTTTGTCGCGAACAGCCTGTTCCGCTGCTTCGCGCGCGATATCCGCAATCGAACTGGTTTTTGCCTGAAGATAGCGGTTCACATCCAGCAGAAACTTGAAGCGGTCTTCGGTTCCGCGGCGCACCAGGAGGCGCAAAACATGTTGAAGCGCCGTGAGTGTCACGCCGTATTGGCCGATCAAAAGATTTGATTCCGGTGTCTCGATGTTGACAACAAAGCTTTCTCCGTCCGGCCCGCCTTCGGCCTTGACGGCAATCTCGAAACTCTCAAAAGTCATCCGGCGGAGGATGTTGTCGGTTGTTTTTTTGAGCAATTCTTCTTTTTCCTGAGTGGTCATGATATCGAAAATTATCAATTAGAAATTTCCTTTTGGGATTTGGTTGTCCACCATTGCTGAGCGATCATGAAAAGCGTCATCACCAGCCAATAGAGCGGCAGTCCGGCCGGGAATTTGGCTCCGATGAAAAGCGTGAGGAGCGGTCCGAGATAGAGCATCTGCTTGTTCATCGCGGCCGCGAAATCTCCCTTGCCCTCAAGCGACGCGCTTGGAACCGCCTGCATCATCATTTTGGTCTGAAAATACTGCGCCCCGGCCGTGAGGATCGCCAGAACGATGCTCGGCTTTGCCAAATCCAAAATTCCCAAAAATCCCGTCTTGATCGCCTCTGGACAAGCGACGAAAGAATAGAGATCCTTGCACTCGGAAAAGTTGATTCCGGCAACAAGCGCCCGATAGAGCGCGATGATGAAAATGATTTGAACGACAAGCGGCAGGCAGCCCGATGCGGGGTTCACCTTCTTCTCTTTGTAGAGCTCCATCATCGCCCGGCCCTGCTTCTCTTTGTCCTGCTTGTGTTTTTCCTGCAGGCGTTTGATTTCCGGCTGGAGTTCCTGCATTTTTTTCTGGGATTCAATCTGCTTCTTGGCGAGAGGATAGAGGATCAGCCGGATAATGATCGTGAGAAGAATGATTGCCACCCCCAAATCGTGCCCGGGCACAATGTCATACAAAAAAATCAAGGCATTCCAAATCGGCTGGTATATGATTGAGTGAAAGAGTTGACTCATAAAATTTTGGCTTTCTTAAGCAGATTTTCGACCCCCTCTGAAACCATTTGAAAATTCAATTTCTCCTTTGGGAATTTCGGGCTCACAAAAAAAACGACGCTATATCCGGGTTGAACCTGTTCGAGCTTTTCCCGGACAGCTTCACGCATCCAGCGCTTGGCCCGGTTGCGCTCGACCGCCTTTTTTGAAAATTTGAGACTCGCCCCGAAGCCGAATTTCGTCGGCTCATCCTCTTTGCCCGGCGCGATCTTCATCAGCAGAACATCGTTTGAAAAAGTTTTGCCCGCCCGGAAAAGATCATTGAAAGCTTTGCGTCCCTTGAGGCGATGTTTCACGGAAAGCATATCAAAAAACTTAGACGGTCAATTTTTTGCGGCCTTTTCTGCGCCGGCGCGTGACGACTTTTTGCCCGTCGGCGGTGCTCATCCTCTTCCGGAATCCATGCCGCCTGGCTCTTCTTCTTTTTTTCGGCTGATATGTTCTTTTCGGCATAATTTTGAGATAAACGGTTGATTTGGCTCCCTTGATTGTATCAGCAAAATCGCGGGAGGTCAATTTTCCCGCCATACTTGCTTCTCCCCAAAAAATCTCCTACACTTTCAACAGGTTATCCCCAGACTTGTCCCCAGCGGAAAACATCCCCCGACTTGGCTTGTGATATAATAATTTCACCTGGCGCATCTTCATGGAAAATCAAGACACAATGACAAACGACGACATCTGGCAGGCGGTTCTGGGAGAGGTGGAACTGGCCGTTTCGCCAGCCAACTTTGTCACCTGGTTCAAAAACACAGCCATTCTTTCCATTGAAGACGGCCGAGTGAATATCCGCGTCCCCAATGGCTTTGCCAAGGAGTGGCTCGAGAACAAATACAACCGCCACATCATCAATTCTTTGCGGAATTTCGTCGGCAACATCCAGGAAATTTCTTGCACGGTTGCGGCCGGCTCTCCCGCCCCGCCCAAAAAGGAGGTGGACTCCGCCCTCTCTCCGGACGCCGGACGCGCTCCCATTTTGGAAGCGAAAAAAAGCGCCCCGCCCAAAAATTTGAGCCTCCTCGCGAGCCTCAACCACAAATATACCTTTGAAAATTTTGTTGTCGGCGCCAACAACGAGCTCGCACACGCCGCCTGCGAAGCGGTCGCCAAAAATCCCGGCCGGATATACAACCCCCTCTTCATCTATGGCGGCGTGGGGCTTGGAAAAACCCACCTCCTGCAATCCATCGGGCACGCGCTTTTCGGACGGAATCCGGACATTGATATCATATATGCCACGGCCGAATATTTCACCAACCAGTACGTGGATATGGTGAAGAACAACCAGGCCCAGGAATTCAAGCGCGCCTATCTCGGCGCCGATCTTCTGCTCATTGACGACATCCAGTTCATTGGCGGGAAAGAAAAAACCCAGGAAGAATTTTTTCATGTCTTCAACACGCTTCACCAAACCAACAAGCAGATCGTTCTCACCAGCGACCGGCCGCCCAAAGCCATTGCCATGCTCGAAGAGCGGCTGCGCTCCCGCTTTGAGGGCGGAATGATCGCCGACGTTTCGCGCCCCGACATCGAAACCCGCATTGCCATCCTGAAATACAAACTGGACGAGAAAGAAACCGGCATAGAAATCGAAAATGATGTCTTGAACTACATCGCTTCAAATATCCAGCACAACATCCGCGAGCTCGAGGGCGCGCTCAACCGCGTGATTGCCTCCTGCGAACTGAACCAGTCCGAGCCGACACTCACCAACGTCAAAAAAATTCTGGGCGACATCATCCACTCGGGCAAAAAAAGAGGCGTGAATTTCAAACAAATCCTTGAGGCCGTGGCTGAATATTATGATATTGCCGCCCGCGACATCGTGAACCGCTGCCGGCGCCGCGACATCGTGAGGCCGCGCCAGATCGCAATGTATTTGATGCGGGCCGAACTCCAAGCCTCCTATCCGGGAATCGGGGAACAACTCGGCGGCCGCGACCACACCACCGCCATGCACGCCTATGAAAAAATCTCAAAAGAAATCGAACGGGACGAAACCCTTGAAGAAGAACTCACCCGCATCAAGAGCCGGCTTTATGCGGGATAAGTTGTTTGTATGTTGTGCGCAGGTTATTGAAAACACATTGCGCAACCCGGCAATTTCCAGTGGATAATATTTGGACAAAAAAATAATTTACTGAAAATATTTTTCCATCCACTTTCGGGCCACAATTATCAACCCATTTTATACACAACCTGACCAAATCAAACCAACCAACAAATGCTTGTTCCAAATCCACTTATCCACAAATTTTCAATCCATAATATATAACAATAATATAAATAATTTATAAATATATTTTTTATGAAAGCGCTTTGCACCACCGAAAATTTGAAAAAGGGAATTTTGACAGCTGAAAAAATAATCGGAAGAAATCTCACCCTGCCGATTCTTTCCAATATCCTTTTGGAGACGGAAAAAGGCGGCCTCAAGGTTTCGGCGACCAATTTGGAAATCGGCCTCGTCGCCAAAATCCGGGCCAAGGTGGAAAGCGCCGGAAAAATCGCCATTCCAGGAAGGATAGTGGGGGGAATCTTGTCCCAACTCGGGGACGGCAGCAAGATTTCACTTGAAGAAAAAAACCAAACCCTCAAATTGGTCACGGACGGCAACTCCGCGGCCATCAAGGGGGTGGACGCGAAGGATTTTCCCATTATCCCCAAGCCCGAATCAAAGGCCCTTTTTGAGGTGGGTGCGGCCGAGTTTCAGAAAAAGGCCGGAAATATTTTGGCGGCGGCAGCGGTTTCCGACACGCGCCAGGAGCTCACCGGAGTGTATTTTGAATTTTCGGAAAACCAGGTGGCGCTTGCCGCCACGGACAGCTTTCGCCTGGCTGAAGCCCGGATCAAGCTCGGAAAAGGAAAAGCCGGCGACGACTACAAAAAATATATCGCCAAAAACCCAGCCGTGATCGTGCCGGCCCGCACGCTCTCGGAGGTCATCCGCGCCGTCACGCCGGAAGATGAGAGCGTGCAAGTTTTTCTTTCTGAAAACCAGATATTTTTCGAAACAGCCGACACGCTTTTCGTCTCGCGGCTCATTGACGGAAAGTATCCGGAATACAAGCAGGTCGTCCCCAAAGAATTTTCGCTCAACATTCTCGTGAAAAAGGAAGAGCTTTTGAAGGCGGCGCGCCTGGCCGGCGTCTTCTCCGACTCAAAAAGCCATGAAGTGCGCCTCAAGATCGAAGGCGGGAAAAACAAGGCGACTGTTTTTGCCCAGTCGGTTGAAGCGGGAGAGGGCTCCTGGAGCATTGCTTCGGCGGCCGACGCCCCGAAAGACCTTGAAGTCGCTTTCAACAATCGGTTTTTGCTGGACGGGCTCAATTCGCTGGCAACGGATGAGGTTTCGATGGGTCTCAATGATTCTTTCGGCCCGGTGATGCTGCGCGAAGTCGCGGATGGAAAGCCGCAGGCCGGATATTTCCATATCATCATGCCAATTCGGAGTTGATTTCGATTTAATTATTAATCAAATCACAATGGCCGAAAAAGAAGCCGGAAAAGTCATCCACTATTTCGGAAAGGCCGGGGTCGCGGTCGTGCGCCTCACAGGGAAGCTGTCCGAGGGGGATATGATCCGGGTCGCGAAAGGGGACGACGATTTCGCGATGAAGATCGCCTCGATGCAAGTTGACCACGAGCCGGTGAAGAGTGGGAAAAAGGGCGACGAAGTGGCGATCAAGGTGGATGAGGCTACGAAAGAGGGTGCGGAGGTTTTCAAGGTGACGGAATAGCCGCCTTCCAACCCCTTCGCCGAAATCCGAAATCCTTCCACGGAACTTCCGTGAGGAGGGTTGGCTTTGGAACGGAATCGGAAAAGACGGGCAGATGTTACGTAACAAAGTAAGTAACAAAATATATGGAAAACAAAAATGTCAGGAAGTTGACCCGCATCGGCAAGCGCAGCCTCGGCCTCACGCTCCCGATCGATCTCGTCCGCGAGCTCGGCTGGAGGGAAAGGCAGAAGGTTGTGGTTTCACGAGTGCGTGGAGGATTATTAATTAAAGACTGGAAAAAAAAGTAAAGGTTTACCCCGCCTGTCCCGTAGCGAGCTCGCGCTGCTTCTGGATTAAATTGCAAAGCAGAATTTAACTGGGACGGGATTTTAATTAGGGATTATTGAAGTAAGAAATAAATTTTTTTAAACAAAAAGGATAAGCACGAAGCTTATCCTTTTATACGGCCAACTTTATCCTCCATAGCTTCCTGTGTTTTCGTGGCAAGAAATGCAGAGAATTTGGCAATTATTAAGCGTGTCAGGTCCGCTAGCATCTTGAGAAACAATATGATGAGCATGCCATTGTTTCTCGGATACTTTATTTGCCGGATCAAGTTCCTTATTGCATCGGCCTATGTGCTTGCAATTTTGAAGTTTACATTCACATCGTCCACCGGCTCGGTGCCACGCTTGATTTATGGTTTCTTGTGAAAAGGCCATAAAATGAATTTTAGGGCTTCTCTCCAGGGTGAAGCCGGGGTTGCTTAGTATGGCCTGGAGCCATAAAAGAATTCTCTGATTACCTATTGTAGCAGATAGAGATTTTATGTCAAGCGAGGATGATGCTAAAATGAAGTTATCCACATTGCCTTATATAAAGGTACTTGACATGAACATACAGTCATATATACTATTGACATGAGCACAAAACTGACTTCCAATCAAAAAAAAGTTCTTGAATTAATTTATAAGTATCTTGAAACATCCGGATTTCCGCCGACTATCGCCGATCTCAAAACAGAACTGAATGTTTCATCAAATCAATCAGTTTTGAATCATTTGGATTCTCTTGAGAAAAAAGAATGCATCAAGAGAGGAGAAAAAGGCAAAGCGAGAAGTATTAAAATATTGCCTTGGGGGTATAAGGAGATTGGCAAAAAATCATTGATTAGAATTGTTGGTGTAAGCGCCGGGGGGCCGTACATTGAATCATTTGCTGACGCGTTTACCGGCTGGATGCCTTTATCCGACAAATTTCTGCAAAACGAAAGAATTCAAAAAACCAAAGAAGTTTTTATTATTCAGATCAGCGGAGACTCGATGATCAACGCCGGTATTGATGACGGCGATATGCTGCTCATCAAGGAATCCAAGGAATACAAAAGTGGCGATATTGTTGTCGCACGAACTGAAAACGGAACAACAGTAAAAAGATTCATAGCGGACGGGGGCAAGAGGTATCTTCAGCCGGAAAACCCGAACTATGAAAAGATAATTATTATTCCGGAGGAGGTGCAATTTCAGGGTAAAGTGGTCCTAAATCTTTCTAAAGCAAATCAATAATATGTCAGATCAAAAAAAGACAAGCGAAATTCTGGGGAAGATTTTTCGAAATCCCGATATGCAATATGGACTTTCTGTATTTGAAGGAATAAATTTTGATGAAGCCCTCAATTTTTCAGAGAAAGAAGGAAAATATTTTTTGAAGTGTCTCAAGAGAGGCAAGGATATACTGGCCAAACCCGAGGAGATTGTGCGCCAGCTTATGATTTATAAACTGGTTAATTTTTATAAATACCCGCTGAATAGGATTGATGTTGAAGTGGACGTCCAGTTCGGAAGAGATATCGGGTCGAAACGCGCGGATATTGTGATTTATCGCGAAGACGGAAAAAGCGAATATCTAATCGTCGAAGTAAAAAAGCCGGACGTGAAAGACGGGCTGGGGCAACTCAAGAGCTATGCTAATGCAACCGGAGCGCCGATACTTGTTCTGACGGATGGAAAAGTGCAAAATAATCTTCTTCGAACCGAACCGAATCTTTTTGAAGATTTGCCCGAAATTCCAAAACTCAACGAAACGACTGACGATGTGCGATCAAAAAAACTTGTCTACGACGATCTTGATGAAATTCCGAATTTGCAGCAGCTGGTCTATGATTTGCAAGAAGTCGTTTTGGCCAACAGCGGCGTTGATTCATTCGATGAAATATTCAAATTGATTTATGCCAAGCTTTACGATGATATACGAACGCCGAGAAATGAAAACCGGAGATTCCGGGTAATCGCCGGCGCGACTAATCGTGAAAATTTAAACAATATTCAAAGACTTTTTGAAGATGCTAAAAATCAATGGCGGGAAGTTTTCAAACCAAATGACGAATTGGAAATTCCGGAAAATGTGATTGTTCCGGCGGTTTCCCTTCTTCAGAAATATCGACTTTTTGGCTCAAATTTACAAGTGATTGACGATGCCTTCGAATATCTCATCAATTTGGACGCCAAAGGCGAAAAGGGCCAGTATTTCACTCCGCGGCATGTGATTGATATGGCGGTAAAAATGCTTGCACCCACTTCCAATGATTATATTATTGACACCGCGGCGGGCAGTTGCGGATTTTTGCTTCATACAATGCAATATGTTTGGAACAACGAACTCACAAAGGAGAAATATGGAGACAGAGCGGAGGCGGAGCGAAAAGACTATGCGGAGAAACGACTGTTTGGAATTGATTTTGATCCACGCAGCGTGAAGATAGGAAAGGCCATGATGCTTATTGCTGGCGACGGCAAAACGAATGTCATGTATGCCAACTCTTTGGATAGTGAAATTTGGAGCGAAGACGCGCGAGCGAAATTTCGCCCATTCCTGCGAACGTTCAAAGATTCTGAAGAGAATAGAAGGAATCAAGAAAAAATGACGGACTTCAACTTTGATATTCTACTCACAAATCCCCCCTTTGCGGGCGAAATCAAAGGAGTACTTCTCAACAAATACGATCTAGGCTTCAAGTGGGACAAAGATTTTCAAAAAACATCCAAGCATCAAAACAAAGTTTCGCGAGACATCCTATTCATCGAAAGAAATCTGAATTTTTTGAAACCGGGAGGACGAATGGCAATAGTTTTACCCCAAGGAGTTTTGAATAACACGCAAATGGAGTATGTCCGCCGGTTCATCATGAAAAAGGCGCGGCTTTTGGCGGTTGTCGGTCTTCACGGAAACACATTCAAGCCCCATACCGGGACAAAGACTTCAGTCTTGTTTTTGCAAAAATGGGACGAAGACGAAAAGATTCCTGAAGACTATCCTATTTTTATGGCCGTATCCAAAAAAGGCGGAAAAGACACCTCGGGAGAATATGTTTATAAGAAAGACAAAGATGGAAACGTGATTTACGACGCACAGGGAAAGAAAATCATCAATCACGATCTCGACGAGATAGCCGATGAGTTCAGAAACTTTGCCGAAAAGGAAAACGTAGTTTCTCGATGAAATCGCTTGCCCCGTAGCGAAACGAAGTTTCTGCTACTGGGGCGGAGGAGTTTTTGAGGTTTATGGTTAAAAATATTTAACATGGCCAGTATTTTGTCGGAATTTAAAAAAAACTTTGGAATTGAAGACAATTTAGCAGAGGAAAAAGAAAATTTCGTTCAAAGAATCAATCAAACCGTATTTAAAAAAATACAGGATAGTTTTTATCCCTATAAGGGTGTCTTTGTATTTCTTTGCTATCAATTAGGAGTAAACGCGGATGATCGAATATCAAGCGTGAATAGACTTAATTATGGGTCCTCCTCGACGATTCCGGGGATAAGAAGCCTGACAAATGACAATTTCACCGAAACTCTGAAGCTTTTAGTTTTACTTTATAAATTTTTTGAAGACCAGGAGGAATGGAAAAAATACATCAACAATTTCACTTTATTAGCTTTATCTAGCGCAGGTTATGATTTAGAGATCAGATGGAACGAAGGAATGTTTTATCCATCAGGCGCAGAAGCTTTAGATGAGAAATTAATTGACGATATTTTGGGCGTTTTACAAGAGAATAATCGAAAGTCAATTTTTATTGCTTATAAAAAAGGAATAAAAGAATTTCTGGAGTCGAGAAAAGACAAGTCAAAACTGAAAAATGTAGTTCGGGATATGCAATTAGCATTGGACGAAACATCGAAAGTTTTATTGGTAGATAAAAATGTTGGGTTCAAACATTTATTAAAAGACAAAAATTGGGACGAAATTGTCAAAAATAAATTTTATCAAAAGATATTTATCCAATTAAATGAATTCGCCGATAAATTAGCAAAACACAAGGCGGAAGCAGCATTCAATGAACATGAAGTCGAAACTTTTGTATATTTGACAGGGATATTTATTCGGCTAGTTTTTATTCAACAATGATCACTTTTTCCATAATCCAAAAATCTCAACTAGAAGGCGCGATGCGGATGGACGCGGAATACTACCAGCCGGAGTATTTGGATTTATTTTCAAAGATTAAAAATAAAATATTTTTGAAGGATATTTCGGAAATTGTTTATGGAACAACTCCGGAAGGTGGAATTTTTGAACAATCTGGTGTTCCGTTTATTCGGTCCCAAAATTTTTCAAATCTTCTAATCGAGGATAATAATTTAGTTTTTTGTTCCCAGAAATTCCATGAACGAAACAAAAAATCAGAAGTTTTGCCCGGCGATATTTTATTCGCGGCTGTTGGGGCAACAATTGGAGAATTATCGGTTGTACAAAACGAGATATTTCGTGGAAATACAAATCAGAATATTGCCAAGGTAAGGATCAAGGATCAGAAAATTGATCCGTATTTCGCAGGAATATTTTTTTCCTCGAAATTCGGACAATTCCAGATCAAAAGATTGACAACCGGAAACGCCCAACCATATCTAAATTCTGAACAAATAGGCTATTTAGTCATTCCAGAACTTGGAATTAAAGAACAAAAAGAGATTTCCGAACATTTTAGTTTAATCCAAAAGGAAATAAAAAATTCAAAATTTATTTATCAACAAGCCGAGAATTTGCTTTTGAAAGATTTAGAGCTGAAAAATTTTGAACTCGGGGAGAGTTTATCAACAAGCATAGACTTTTCTGATATTTTGGAAGCCCACAGAATGGACGCGGAATATTTTCAGCCGAAATATGAAAAATTGATTTCAAAAATAGAATCTCAAGATCACAAGCGCTTGGGCGATTTGGTTTCAGTGAAAAAGGGAATTGAGATCGGCGCGGAGCAATATCAAGAAGAAGGGAAGCTTTTTGTCCGGGTCAGTAGTATGGGGAAATTCGAAATCAACAGCAGCGATCAGAAATATTTGAGTGAAAAATTATACGACGAGCTGAAAAAAGATTACCAACCGCAAGTGGGTGAAATTCTTCTCACAAAAGACGCAACGCCCGGCATTGCTTATGTTCTGAAAGAAAATGTCGAAGGAATCATATCCGGAGGCACTCTGCGATTGAAGCTCAAAGAAGAGATCAAAGCAGAATATCTCGCATTGTGTCTCAATTCAATCATCGGTCAAATGCAAGCCGAGCGCGACGCTGGCGGTTCAGTGATTGCTCATTGGAAACCCGAACAGATTAAAAATGTCGTTATCCCAATTTTGTCAGCCGAAACCCAGCAAAAAATCGCCGAGCTTGTTCGTCAATCCCATGAAGCGCGAAAGAAAGCAAAAGAGCTTTTAGAAGAAGCAAAAAGAAAAGTTGAGGAGATGATTGAAAAATAGTAAAACAGCGTGAAGTTTTTTCCAACTCGCAAGGGCTGGTTTTTGTTTGCGGGGGTTTGTATAATGAAAACATGATCAAGAAAATCGGCGAGAAACACGTAAAAGGAAGAGGGAAGAAGCAGTGGAGGATTCAAGGCTGTGTTAAGGTCTCTTGACGGATAAGTTAACAATTGTTAATATTATTCCATCACATGGTTAACAAGATATTTATGCCTCAAATAAAGGAAAAAAAGTTTATTTCTGTGGCCGATCTGGCCAAGATTCTCGGAATCAGCCGGGTGGCGGTTTTCAATCGCATAAAGCGGGGGCAGATCCCCGCCGAAAAAGTCGGACGCGCTTATGTCATCTCCCGGGATGCCGTTGAAGAAATTCTGCGGGGCTGGAATGCGGGCGTGCTCACGGAGGAAAAGAAAAAAGCGATAAACAAGGCCATTGAAAAATTGGTCAGGGAGTATGGGGAGACATTGAAATTGTTGGGGAAAGAATGATATGCGGATAGAAAGAATCACAATGGCGGATGTGGAGTATGTAGCCTTCAGGCTCGCCCGGGAAACGATGAGCTGGTTAGAACCGATTCCGGATTTCAGTACGCGCTACACCCACGCTTTGGAAAGGTGTGTTGGTCAACCCTTCCAATCTTTTGGCGGGCGGCAGCTTTATCCGGGACTCGTGAAAAAGGCGGCCGTCCTTTTTTATTTGATGATAAAAAACCATCCCTTTCAAAACGGCAACAAGCGGATTGCAATGGCGACCCTGTTCTATTTTTTGCACAAGAACAAAAAATGGATCAAGGTGGACAGCCGCGAACTCTATAATTTTGCGAAATGGGTTGCCGAAAGCAACCCCAGACTGAAGAAAGCAACCGTGGAAGCGATTGAATCATTTCTGAATTTGTATATTTTTGCGCTATAGTGTCCGCCGGTAAAGTGAAACTTATGCGAAAGAGAATTTTCATCTATGGGATTTTGATCCTCGCGGCGGCGGGAGTTTTTTGGGGCCGTCCGTATATTGAAAATTTCTATCTTCTTTCAAAGGCGAAAATCCAGGATTTGGCGGCCGGCGGGGCGTCGCTTGAAGAAGCGGCCCAAAAGAGCATCTCGGCGCCGCCGCCTTTGCGGGCCGAAAAGGAATCGCCGCGGGCCTTTCTCACCCAAAAGGGAGTGATCGGCCTCACGAACGTTGAACGCCATGACAACGGCCAAAAACCGCTTGGAGAAAACACGGAGCTTGACGCGGCGGCTTTCAAAAAAGCGCAGGACATTTTGGCGAGGCAATATTTCGACCACGTGAATCCCGACGGCCACGGGCCGGACTGGTTTGTGAGTTCCGCGGGCTATGAATACGTCACCATCGGCGAAAATCTGGCGCTCGGAAATTTTGCCGACGACCGGGAGCTGGTGGACGCCTGGATGGCAAGCCCCGGCCACCGCGAAAATATTCTGCGGCCGCAGTTCCGGGAAATCGGCGTGGCGGTCGTGAAGGGGATATATGAGGGCCGGCCGACCTGGGTGGCTGTTCAGGAGTTTGGAGCGCCGCTTTCGGTCTGTCCCGCGGCCGACGAAAGCCTCAAAAAAGAAATCAGCGCGAATATGGACGAGATTGAAACGCTCGGCGCCCGGCTCAAGGAAGAGCGCGCGAGACTCAAAGACATGGGCCCGCGAAGCGACGCCTACGGCCAGGCGGTTGACGATTTCAACGCGCTGGTTGAAAAATACAATTCTCTTGTTTCGGACACCAAGGGGCTGGTCGAAAAATACAACAATCAGGTGAACCGCTACAACGCCTGCGTGAAAAGTTTTTGAAATCAATGAAAACCATCCAGTCCATCCTCAAAAAGAAAAAAAGTTCGTCTGTTGAAAGCAGGCAAGTCAAAGAGCTCGACGAGAAAACCATCGCCCGGGTTTTTTTGGAGGCGGCGAAAGGGGAGATAAAAAATCTTTCCGACGCGGACATCCGCGAGATGAAATTGAAAAACAAAACTTTGTATATCAAAACAGCCCACCCGGTGATTTCGAGCGAGCTGATGCTGCGGAGGGAGAAAATTGTTGAAGAGTTGAACGGGATTGCGGGGAAGAGGGTTGTTGAGGGAATTGTAATCTAGCTGCACTGGTCGATGCCGTCCGTCGAGTCGAGTTTTTCTTTGGCTCCCCATTTCTGGACGCCCTTTTCCCAGGCATTGAATTGCGGGTCGCTTTGGGGATTCTTCGGATAGTCCCCGCGCGGGTCGTCCTTGTTCACCCAATAGAGAATATCGTGGGCGGAAAAAAGCTTTTTGTGCTTTTTGTCCGCGCCGTCCGGGCATTTGTCTCCGTCGGGGATGCAATACTTGTCCTTCTTTATTTTGCAGACCAGCATTTCTTTTTCTTCGCCGTTCACGGCTCCGTCGAGCACGGGCTTTCCTGTTTTTTCCGTCATCACGGCATCCGGGAATTTTTCAATCGCCGTGTTGGCGAGCGCCCGGTTCATGAAGTCCCGCCAGATTGGAGCGGCGGTATAGACTCCGTCGGCGCCTTGGGCCATCGGCGAGTTGTTGTTGTTTCCCGCCCATACGCCGGCGACGAGGCCGGGGGTATAGCCGACAGTCCAGGCATCCCGCCATTCGTTGGTCGTTCCGGTTTTGGCCGCCACAGGACGGTCATCGAAGCGCAGGGGGGAATTTGATCCGAAAACCGGAGCGCGCAAGCTGTTGTCGGAAAGAATCGCATCAATTTTCGCGGCTATGTTCGTGTCAAGAACCCTCTCCCCGGCCGAATTTTTGTATTCGTCGAGAACTTTCCCCTGTCCGTCAGTGATTTTGAGGATGGCTGTTTTGTCACGGCGGATGCCGCCGGTCGCAAACGTTCCGAACGCGCTCACGTGGTCAACCAGCTTCACTTCGCCGCCGCCCAAGACGAGCGCAAGGCCATAACGGTTCGGGTCGCCGCTCAAAGTGGTGATTCCCATCGAGCGGGCGGTGTTGATCGAGTTTGCGACGCCGGCGAGGTACAAAGTTTTCACCGCCGGGATGTTCAAGGATCTTGCCAGCGCCTCCTTCATTTTCACCGGACCACTGAATTTCCCGGAATAGTTCTGGGGGGTGTAGGGCTGGTCTTTTGTTCCGAAATTTGTTTCCGTGTCGAAGAGCATCGTGTCGGGGGTATAGCCCTTCTTGAAGGCCGTTGCATATACATACGGTTTGAAGGATGATCCCGGCTGGCGGTCACGGACGGCCACGTTCACGTTCCCGTCGATGGATTTGTCGAAATAATCGCGCGAGCCGACCATCGCCAGAATTTGCCCGGTCTTGGGGTCAATGGCGACGAGAGCCGCGTTGGTGGCCCGGTATTTGGTGATGTTTGCGGCCACGCCCGTCTTCACCGCCTCCTCGGCTGCCTGCTGCTTTTCCCAGTCGAGAGTGGTGAAAACTTTCATGCCGCCTTCTTCCACCTGTTTTTCACCGTACTGGTTCACAAGCTGCTCTTTGACATACATCACGAAATGTGGAGCGGAAATATTTTCCTGAAACGGCCGGATTTCGGCGAGCACGTCGAAATTTTTGGCCTCTTTGGCATCATCCGCCGAGATATATCCGAGTTTTGCCATCTGGTCGAGAATATATTCCTGCCGGTATTTGAGCTCGTCCTGATGGGTTCCATAGGGCGAGAAGTATGTCGGGGCTTTGGGAAGCGCGGCGATAAGGGCGGATTCTGCAAGTTTCAAGTCTTTGGCATCTTTTCCAAAAAAAGTTTGGGCGGCCGCCTGGATGCCATAGGCGTTCGATCCATAGGGGATCTCGTTGAGATACATCTCGAGAATTTCATCTTTTGAAAATTTCTGTTCGAGCTCGACGGAAAGAATGACTTCTTTCACTTTGCGGGTGAAAGTCTGCTCGGGAGTGAGCACCGTGTTTTTGATGAGTTGCTGGGTGATGGTTGAGCCTCCCTGGCTGATGTGCCGTCCCAGGACATCATATATAGCCGCCCTGGCAACCGCTTTGAACTGGATGCCGTGGTGCTGATAAAATGTCTGGTCCTCGGCGGCGATGGTCGCGGCGCGGATAATCTGGTTCATCTGGTCGAGAGGAATGGAGGTCCGTTTTTCTTCGCCGTGGATTTCATAGAGGACGTGCTCTCCGGTTCGATCGTATATCTTGGTGGATTCGACGACCTGGCGGTTGTTGAGCTTGGTCGGGCTGGGAAGGTCTTTGGCATAATAGGCGAACACGCCGATCGAGAAAAGGAGAAGCGCCGCCGCGCTCCATCCGGCCAGCTTCAAAAGCCGCCGCAGCCAGCCGCCTTTTTTCGGATTTTTTGCCTTTTTCAAGGCATCTTTCGTGGTATCAACAAAATTTTTCATCGGAGTTTAATACGAAAATAGGGACCAATTATTTTCTCAAATTTGTGCGTAGCTGATCATTTCGAAATTGCCGACTGCTTTCTTGAAATTCCTGCTTTTCAGTATTTCGAGCTCCCGTTCCCTTTGCTTATTATAACTCGAAGTTGATTTTGCGTCGAAGTATCCCGGGTGGCAGACTATTTCCGTTGCGTCGCGCTTTGCACCCCGGATATTTTCCAAAAACCTTTGCTTCCTTTTTGGATGCCAGCTTATATAACAATCCGGAGTTTTGAGGCCAGCGCTTTGGATTGTTTTTCTGTCTTCGCTGAATCTTGAGCGGACGGGCAATTTGTATTTTTTTGCGATTTTCAAAACAAGAGGCAAATTTTTCGGAAGGAGATGACAATGTTTGTGTCCGTCGAGATGCGTTGGCAGCCGGCCGAACAGCTTTTGGAATTTTCTGACCTGGCTCTCGATTTCCCGGAGGCTTGTTTTCGGAGAAAGCTCCAGGTGCAAGCCGACTGAAATGTTTTTTCTCGCCAAAATTTTTTTTGCCTCGACGAACTTCTGGTTTGTCATCACGGTCGTGCTTGTCGCGATGCCCCTGTCAATCAGTTCCAGAATTCCCCGGTTGAATTTCTTTGACAACCCGAAATCATCGGCGTTGATAATCAGCCTTTTCATTGGGTTTGCAATTTTTTCTTGAAAACTTTCAACAGCTCCCGGTACATTTTCACCATATACGGCTTTTCGGCGGGAGTGAAATAGAGGCCAGGCATCGAGTTGAGCTCAACCACCCAGGGACGCTTCTTTTCATCAAACATAAAGTCGATGGAATATATTCGCGGGCTGAATGTTTCAAAAATTTGGTTGGCGTGGGAGATGATCGGCTGCACAGATTTGGGAATTTTGTTGAGAGGCACGATCGTGAGAGTCCCTCCCTGGGCGAGATTGGCCAGCAGTTTTCCCTTGGCCGGTTCGCGGATATAGGCATAGATAATCTTGTTGTTCACAAAAACCAGCCGGAGGTCGTGAACGCCGCGGCTCACACCGGGAACGCCGCGGGACGAATCGACAAACTCCTGGACCAGCCAGAGCTGCTCGTGGCCAATCTTGGACAGAGCCTCCTTTTTTTTCAAAATCAAAACATCTTTTCCGCCGCTTTCCATCAGGGGCTTGAGGACAACGCGGGAGGTCTTTATTTTCGGAAGAATTGCAGCCAATTCTTCTTTTGAATTTGCCAGCCAGCTTTTTTTGCTCCATTTTTCAAAAAGCAGGCTGGTCAAAAACTTATTGTCAACGAGTTGGGTGAATTCAAGATTGTTGATAAATTTATACTTTTTTCCAACCAATTCTTTCTTGTGATAGATCTCAAGCCGAGCCTTGGTTTTGTCATAAATCATGTCAGGCTTGATATCGCTGGCTCTTTCCCAGCCGGCGTTTTCCGCCTTGTATATCCAGGCATGCTTGAAAATATTTTTCTCATAGTCATACCATTCATAGGATGCTCGATACATCTGGACACCGCTTTTCTTGCAAAGGGAATAAAAGTACTCATATGAATACTGATAGTCTTTGTTTTTAAAAGGCCGGCTTTTTCGCCATTGGCTTTTTCCAAACAGGATCAGAACTTTTTTCATTGTTTCACCTCGATTAAAAATTTCTTGAGATCTTTTCTCCCGATGATCATCGGGTATTTGAGTCCTATCCGTTCGACGACGTTGAGTTTCGACAGAATTTCCTGATTGTCCATGATGAATTTCACTTGGATCTTCGGTCGGATCGTCGTACCCCCGGCGGAATAGACGATATCTATATCAACTAAATCCTCATGGCCATCCAAATATTTTTTCCTCAAGTCTTCAAGGATATCTTTACCTTCTTCACGCTTGAATCCGGCCGGAAGATCTATTTTGTCGAAATATTCCAAAACACTTTCGAAACCTAGCTGTTTGGCCAGTTCAACATCGATCGAAGAGAACCCCGCTCCTGTGTCAATTTTCGTCTCAATCTCCAGTTCTTTCCCGTTTTTTCCAGCCAGTTTCACTTTCTCAACCGTTCCGATGATGCGCTTTCCCGAAATATCCTCAATTTCTTCTTCAATTTCGCCGCCGAAGAGATTCATCCCGACAGCAACGCCTTTTTCGGCGGTTTTGATTTTGAGCCCTTCGACTCTTTGCAGCCGTCCGAGCAGGCCGTCGAGATTGGCGATTTGGATGGAAAGTCCTGGCCGGGCGTTGAGCTCGAGAAAAACGGGGCCGCGGTCGCGGTCGATGGCCACGTCGGCGCCCAAAAACCCGAGACCCGAAATTTCCTGCGCGCACACAGCAAGCTTCAAAATATCTTTCCAATAGGGGATTCGAATTCCCGAAAGAACGAGGCGCGTGCCGGGAAGATATTCAATGATCGTGTTTTTTCGGAAAACGGCCGTGGTCGTCACTCCGGTGGCCATATCAATTCCCACGCCGACGGCGCCCTGCTGAAGGTTGGCTTTCCCGTCCGATTCGCGCGTCGGGAGCCGCAGCATCGCCATCACCGGCACTTTGTTATACACGATGATCCGGATGTCCGGCACCCCTTTGAAAGAATAGGGCTTCAAAAGCTTCAAAAGCTTCAGTCGTTCCTCAAAAAAAGCGATATCCGGAACACCGGAGAGAGAATAGCCTCCGTCAATGATGTTGGTAATGTGCGTTTTGAGGTCTTCAATTGTGATAAGTGAGCCGTCCGCCTTGATCCACGTATTTTCAATATTTTTCTTTTTCCCGTACACAACCAAAATTCCCTCGCCTCCAAAGCCCCGGTTCGGCTTCAAGACAAAACTTTCCGGGAGACTTCCCCAGTCGAAATTTTCGAGCTCTTCAAGGCTTTTTATCTTTGCGATCAATCCCGGAACGGGAAGTTCGGCTTTGCGCAAAAATTTCTTGCTCAAAAGCTTGTCGTCGGCCAGACGTTTCGCGTGCCGAAGATTGTTGGGTCGGATGAAATGAAGATTGCGAGCGTTCATTCCCAGAATTTTGCGGCTCGCTTTGAAGAACGCTGTCATTTGGATTTCAATATTTGGCGAAAGCGGAAATATTCGGAAATTCGCAGTCCCGTCCATTTGCCGAGGAAAATATTGATAGGAATTGTGAAGAGGCTTATCCACGGATAGGCGAGGACAAAACCGATCAGCGCCGGCCAGCTGGCGATATAGTAGCCGATGACGGAAATAACAAGCGTCTCGACCGAAAGGACAATCGCTGCGCGGCCGCCTTTTTCGATCTGGACGGCCACGAATTTCTCGACCAGGGTGATCATAATCAGAATCGGGAAAATGGAAACGCTGGCCAGTCCCGTCCGGTTGTATGTTCCGCCGACGAAAAGCAGAAGGAGAATCGAAAAACCGACGATTGTGATCATGATCGCGACCCGGGGAAGATAGAGAAGGCGGAATTGTTTGAGAAGATAGCGAACGAAAGTTCCGGCGGCAATGACGGTGACGAATATGAGAATCCCATATTTGATTTGGTTGGTTGCCAGGAAGGCGAAAGTGATGATAGCGGGAGTATAAATTCCGAAGGCCTTGATCCCGACCACCTGGCGGAAAAAGGCGATCACCGTCACGATGATAGGCAATATCAGCACCAAAACAAGCGTATCGAGCGGAATGCCGCTGGTGAGAGCAAGTTGGATGAATTGGTTCATGGAAGTTTTGTAAATCAATAAAAAATCCCCCAAAGTATGCCTAAAATATACATACTTTTCGGGGGTTTGTCAATGTTTTTTCGGGGAGTTTCGTGAATTCAAGTGGCAAATGGCAATGGCCACGGCATCCGCTGCATCGTCTGGTTTTGGAATTGATTTCAATTTCAGAATATTTTTCACCATCAACTGAATCTGCTTTTTGTCTGCCCGGCCGTACCCGGTGAGAGCTTGCTTCACCTGAAGCGGCGTATAGCTTTCGATCGGCAATTTGTTTTTTTTGAGTTCATACAAAACCACTCCGCGAGCCTGGGCGACTGTGATGGCCGTTTTTTGATTGTTGAAGAAAAACAAAGCTTCAATCGCGGCTTCGTCGGGCTTGTATTTTTTGAGCAAGGTCTCAATATCATGCCCAATTTCAACCAGCCGCTCGGCGTCGGTTTTGAACTTCGATGTATTCACGCACCCGCAGGCAATCAACTGTGCATTTTTATTTTTTTCCGCAACCACCGCCCAGCCGGTTGTGGCCGTTCCGGGGTCAATGCCAATGATTTTCATAAGTTGTCGTATATTTCCTGGACATCATCGAGTTCATCCAGTTTTTCCAAAAGATTTTTGTAGTCCATTTTTATGTCGGCGTCGATTTCGGTCGGATCGAGGGGATGGAAAATTATGTTTGCATTATCAACCTGGGCGCCGCTTGCTTCGAGAGCGTCTTTTATTTTCTTGAGATCTTTCGGCTCGGTATAGACCTGCAAATATTCGGCCTGGAAAGCGGTGTCGAGCGCGCCGGCGTCAATGGCCTTGAGCTCAAGTTCGTCAGCATCTTTGTTTTGCGTATTCACATAAATTATTCCGATCTGCTTGAACAAATGTTTGAAACTTCCGGCCGGAACCATTTTGGCGTTCGTCTTGTTGAAAATTGCTTTGAGTTCGGAGACAGTGCGGTTTTTGTTGTCGGTGGCAGTTTTCACAAGCATCGCGATGTTTCCCGGCGCCATCGCTTCATAAATTGTTTCCTCAATCCGCGCGGCATCTTTCAACTCGCCCGTTCCGCGTTTCACGGCTCGGTCGATATTGTCTTTCGGCATATTGACGGCGCGGGCTTGGTCGATGGCAAGGCGCAACTTGAAATTCATCTCCGGATTTCCGCCGCCTTCGCGTGCCGCCAAAGTGACGAGCCGCGCGACTTTTGTGAAAACCCCCGCCCGCTTGGCATCCGCCACCGCTTTTTTGTGTTTTATCCCCGCCCAATGCGAATGTCCCGACATAAAAAATTTCCAGTTATTGACTAGAATTAATACTAGCTTTGAATGGGGGATATTTCAAGTTTATATCATTGCCACCAGAAGCCAGGCGATTGAGAGGGGAGAATCTTTCATCGGGCAATAATTTAATTCAGCCGGAGGCAATCCGAAGCCGATCCGGTTCAAGAAGATAAACGCGCTTTCGGACGAGAAGTTTGCGTTATAATTTTCAGGCGGATTTATATTTTCGTCCGTTGCGCCGAGAATTTCTCCTGCCACTTCACCTTGTTCGTCCGTTGTTTCCACATCAATATTGTTCTTCTCCTGGCTGGCGCCGCCCTCCTCAACAATATTCGGCGCCAGCCATGTCCATCCGCCGTCTTTTTTCACATAGGCCTCACCTTCGGCGATTTTTTCTTTTGAATATTCGACCTCGTCGACGATTTTTCCGACAGGAGTTTTCAGCTGGATCTTTCCAGATTTGTTGTTGAGAGAAAATGCCGAAATTTCCCGGGTGATGGTTTTTGTTTTTCCGGGGCCAATCTCGAACTTTTCGCTGATCGGATGATTGTACATATTGTCTCCCGAACCAGTCGCGACACCCCAATCCAAAAGATCCACTTTTTTTCGCGAATTGTTCGTGATGTCCATAGTTTCGCTTTCGGAGTCGTTGCCTTCGGGATTGGGAACAATTTTCACGATTTCCAGGTTTGGTCGGGGATACTTCTTCACTTCAAGTTGGAAACTTTTCTCGATAGTCTGCGATTCGTCCGTGACTGCGAGCATCACCGTGTATTTTCCCGTCTCGAGATATTTGTGCGAAGTTTTCTCGAGATAGCTTTTGCGTCCGTCGCCAAAATCCCAAGCAAATTTCAGCATTTTCGTTTCTTTGTCTTCGGCTTTGGCGGAAAATTCCGCCAAAATCCCCGCATAAATATTCTTTGGTTTTTCGATTTTCACAACAGGCGCCGAATCGAATTTGTTTTCGGTCCCCGGGGTCAGATATCGGCTCCATCTCCACTCTTTGCCGTCGAAATTGTAGGAAGATCCTTTGGGCGCTTTGGCATATGATACGCTCGAAGTGATTTTTCCGCGGGGATTCGAGAGGCGTACCGACTCGTCCGAATTGTTGAGAGCGAGCTTTGACTCTGGGCGGCGGATCGTGAAGTATCCGCCGGACTTCATTTTCGTGTGATTTTCAAAAACATATTTTCCCGTTTTCGAGCCGTCGCGGATCAGCCACTTGTATAAATCAACGGATTCTTTCCCTGTGTTCACCAGTTCGATATATTCATCGTCGGTTCCACCTTCCGGATTCGGCAGGATTTCATTGAGAACAACGCTTGTGGCGGAGGAGAGATTTTCTTCAGGGTTTTCATCCGGCTCGTCCGGAACCGGATTTTTTTCCTCCGGACTGCCTATGGCATTGTCATCTCCCTGAGTATCGCCGGACGGCGGGTCCGGTTCAGTCTCGCACATTTGCGGTTCGCTTCCGGGAGTGCCCCCGGTTTCGCAGCTTTCCTGCCAGTTCTCTTTCCCATTTTCTCCTCGGGGGTTGATTTTTTCAAGTGTTTTGCCATTGTCTTTTCCGCCCCAATCGCTGGAATAAGAAAATTCAGATTGCCAGTGCGCACATTTGTCGAAACTCAACTTGAGGGTGTCATTGTCTTTCAAATCAAAAGAAGAGTCTATCACGCTGGATTCATTTGGATAATTTTTGTAAATTTCAAGAAACGCGTCGCGGTCGTCTGCAATAATCGCAAATGCTTCGGCTGCTAGTTCTACACTGTTGTTTATTTTGTGGCAAACCCCCGAAGAATCGGATATCCTAAAAGTATCTTTATTGAGTGGGACAGGTTCATCGGATGGGTTATATAATTCTATCCATTCATATTTATCATCCGCACCTGCAGGATTGTACATAACTTCTGTGATTATCAGATCGCTATCTGCCGCGCGAGCCGACTTTCCCGCGAAGAAAATCGCGATGGCGGCCAAAAGAACAGGGGTGATAAGGGACATTTTTTTGTGTTTGCGCATAGAATTTTTGTTATGATAAATTCTGCGCAAATCATAACAAAAAAACCGTAATAATTTCGTATTACGGATTTATTACGGCCTGAATATGTGATTTTCAGGCAATTTTTCCTACTTATCTCTCACACAGCGAAAGCCGACATCCACGTCTTTATAATCTTTCCGAAAACCGCAACGTGTCGCCGTGCGTTGCTCGCTTGGCCCGTCGTCATAGGCTCCTCCCCGCAATGTCTTGAACCCCTTTTCAAAGTCTTCCTGGTTGTATTTGTCGTTTTCCGGATAGGAATCGAAATCGTCGGCTGTCCATTCATATACATTGCCGGCCATATTCAAAACTCCGTAAGGGCTCACGCCAAGTTCCGTGCCGACGGGTGCCGTGTATTTCCAGCCGTCGCGCTCATCATATCCATATCCGCCCGCGCCTTTTCCGTGGTTGTCTTTCATTGGATCCCATGCGTTTCCCCACGGCCAGATCCTTCCATCCGTTCCGCGGGCCGCTTTCTCCCATTCGGCTTCAGTTGGCAATCGACTCTCGCGCCAGCGGCAAAAAGCATCGGCGTCGTTCCAGTCCACCCCGACCACCGGCTGGTTTGGCGAGTTGAGCGTCCAGTCGTCCCAGAGTGAGGGGGCGGTGCGTCCGGTTGCCTCGGTGAACATTTTGTAGTCTTCATTCGACACTTCCTTTTTGTCGATATAGAAATCGGGAAGGGCGATTTTTCGCTGCGGATACGACGAGACATAATCCTCTTTTTCCCATCCGCCGTCGTTTTGGCGCCAAGCGTCGACAATTTCCTGTTCGGTGCTTCCCATCAGAAAAACGCCTGCCGGAATCAAAAGCATATCATCCTGGGGTTTTGGGAAAGAGCCGGCCGCTTTTTCGTCGGCCAGGCTGGCGTTCTTTTTGTTGCCGCCGAGAACAACTGCGCTATAGATTATCAAAAGAATTATTGACGTCGAGATGACAAACTTTTCTTTCCGGGAAAACTTTTTTCTTCGCCATCCGGCGGCTGGCGAAGCGGATGGCTGCGGTGTTTCGGCTGCTGCCGGCTTGTCCAGCGAATAGATGTTATTTTTATAAGCGATGATGTGATGGCCGACGACAGAGTTTATTCTGTATTGGTATTGCCTCACGTGGTTTTCAGTATATTCCTTGGCTCCCGCCGGATCAAAGTGGTCGTTGATATCGGTGAGGGTGGCGTTTTTCTTTTTGCACAAATATACAAGCAAGCGATAAGCGTTGCCCGTGAGCGCCATCTCTTTGTTGTTTTCGTCGAAAACTCTTCCGCTCTCCGTATCCAGTTTGAAGTACTGATGTTTGTATATCATTCTATGGTTTCCCCCGGATTGCTTCGCCCAATTCACGTTCTTCGCTTTTCCGTTCTTTTTCCTGCAGTTGAACAATGATATTCTTCACTTCGTTGGGGTTTGGAATTTGGTGAAATGCAAAACGCTCGACTTCGGCGGCGGTTTGGACATATATATCGCCGTAGCCGAGAACAGTCGGGACGAAGCCGACAACTTCCGAAGTGACGTCCTGGATTTTGGTGAGTTTCAGCTCCGAAATTTCGCGGTTGAAAAAGCCCCGTTGGTTGATGTTGATTATCCTTTCATTTGTGACAATCCAGGCATCGAGATAAAAATCGAGCCAGAGAATGAAAAACAGATTCCAGACAAAAAGCGTTCCGAGGCTTTCGAGAAAGAGGAAGAGGCCGAAATGTCCGCTTTGCGGGAAATCTTTCAAAAAGAGCGTGAAGAAAGCATAAACCAGAACAAGGCCCGCAATGGCGCCGATGACTGACAAAATATGCACGAAAAAAATGAACCAGTGCCAGCGCAGGAAAAGCACCACTTGCTCGTCGTCATGTTGTCCCGGAAAGCGAATTTCGCCGAACATAATTTTATATTTTGAAATTTCCGAGCAGACTGTTCCAATCAACTTGCTCGAACAAAACAAAATTTGAAATCAAAAGCAGCACCGCGCCAATGGCATAGATAAGCGACATCACCCCTGAAACACGCCGGTTAATTTTGTAGTAAAGCAAGTGAAAAACAATCGCCGCGCCTGTCGCGAGGAAGATGAGGACAATGAGGAGATAGAAACCGAAAACAATAGAATGCATGAGTGGTTTTCAAACGGACAATTATTTTTTTGCCCCGCTCATTCTGTTGCGCGACTTGAGAAAAAAGTATCCTATGACGGCAAAGGTGACAACCGGCGAAAGCCAGCTGGGGATATGGAAGCCAAAGCTGTCAAGAAGCATGATCACGCCCAAAAACAGAATTGAATACATCGCCCCGTTTTTGAGATAGACGTATTTTTTGATCCGCTCGATGTTTCCGACCGTGAGTTGGCGCAAAACCAGCGCCCCCAGGCCGTTTCCGATCAAAATAAGCGGAACCGAAAGAGTGAAGGCAAAGGCGCCAAGCACTCCGTCAATCGAGAAAGTTGTGTCAATCACTTCAAGATAGAGGATCTTGCTCACGTCGGTCATTTTCCCTTTGCCGGAGCGCAAGCTTTTCTCTTTCTGTTCCGCGTTTTGCTTGAAACCGTGGGTGATGAAAAAAGCGGTTGATCCAAGTACTGTCCCGAAAGCCATCATCGGATTGACTTTCAATGTGATCCAGACCAGAAAAGCGAGAAGAACTGAAGCGACCGCGAAAAACCAAATTCCCTGTGAATGAAAAAATTTTTCTCCGCGCAAGCCATACTCTTTTGGTTCGATGAAAAGCCAATGGAAGAAAAGAAAAACCAAAAAAGTCCCGCCGCCGGCCAAAAGGATCGGCGCGGACAGGTCAATAGCCTCTTTTACGCGTGGATCATTGCTGAAGGTGGCGGTGAGAGCGCCAATTGGCCCGAGGCTTGGTGTAGTTGCCCAAACAATCACCCAGGGCAAAAGCCCGCGGACGACAATCACGGCGAAAAGCAGCCCCCAGAACAAAAACCAGCCTCGCGCTTTTTTGGACATTGTCGAGAGAACCTCCGCGTTGATGACGGCGTTGTCAATGCTTGAGATTGTCTCAAAAAGACAAAGCCCGGCGATTGTGAGGATGGCGGTAGCGATGTTGATGTTTCCGAACATAATTTTTATTTTATTTTTTATTTCTCGTCGTGGCGGCCATTGCGCCGGAGAAACCGCTTTCTGAATCGCCGGAATCATCCGCGCTTCTTATTTTGTTCATGATAGCGGCCATTTTTCGGCGCGAGGCGGGGGAATCATCGAGCAAGGGAGCACCGGGTTTCGCTTCGCCATTTTCTGTTTTTTTGTTTTCCGGGATGTCGCTCACCAGTCCGGTTTTCACAAATTCGTAGTCAATGTTTTGGGAGGAATGAAGTTTTTTGACGGCTTCTTTCCTTTTTTCTTCGGCCGCGTTTGTTTTTTGTTCGACAATGACAATTTCTTTTTCCTTCGCCATCGCTTCGGCCGGCTTTTGGAGATCGCTCACCAGGCCGACCTTGGGAGCCGCGTCAGCCAATCTCCCTCTCGTTTCAAGCGCTTGCCGAAGGCTTGGCTTTTTGGGGGCGTAGGAGGGCGATTTTTTCTCCGGAGCGCCAGATGGTTGAGTGGAGGACGAGCCCGTTTTCTTTTTTGGAAATGCCTGTGTCCGGCCCGAAGAAAAATCAGTTCCCGTTTGGGCGGCAACGCCACCCGCCTTCTGTCTTTCAAAAAAAGCTTGGTGGCCGATTTCTTTGCTTTCCGAAGCGGAATTTTTTGCAGTCGGGTTCACTTGCGCGTATTTGCTTCCCGACCTTTCCGTCGCGGCTGATCCGGAAAAAATATATCGCCGCTTGCTGTCCGGAAAAATTGCTTTGGCAATTGTCAGGAGTTCTTTTTTTGATATCGTCCGGCTCCGGATTTTTTTTGAGCGAAGGTCTCCGAAAAGCTTGCGCATTTCCTTTTTATAGACGCCTTCCCTGGATACGCTTTTCACCATATTCCAAAATTCCTTGCGTTCCCGTGGCTGGTCGAGCGCTCTGGCGATTTTGGGATTGGCCATTATTTTGGCCATTATCGGGTTGTATTTTCCGCTCATCCTCCGTGCCTTTTGCGGCCGCATTTTTCTCTGCGACCAGAGGATGCCTTTTTTGAGAGTCATAATTTTTCAGAAAAGCTTATCTTGTTCCTTATCGTACTTGATATTGAGATGTTTGTAAGCCGCTTCGGTGGCCATTCGGCCGCGGGGAGTGCGGGTCAAAAAACCGATTTGGAGAAGAAAGGGTTCATAGACGTCCTCGATTGTTTCAATCTCTTCGCTTGTGGCGGCGGCAATGGTTGAAATGCCGACGGGACCGCCGTTGAATTTCTCAATGATCGTCCGGAGGATTTGCCGGTCCGTCGGTTCGAGCCCGAGTTCGTCGATTTCGAGATTGGCAAAAGCCGCGTGGCAGAGCTCTTCGGTGATGGTGTCGCTACCCGCCACCTGCGTGAAATCGCGGACGCGCTTCAGGAGCCGGTTGGCGACCCGAGGGGTGCGCCGGCTCGAAGCGGCGACAGTTCTGGCGCCGGCGCTGTCAATCGGAGCCGAAAGAATTTTCGAAGAGCGGCGTACAATATTTTCGATCTCTTCCGGTTCATAGAAATCGAGCCGGTTGATGACGCCGAAGCGGTTGCGCAACGGCGAAGAGATCGCGCCTAAGCGCGTTGTCGCCCCGATCAGCGTAAAGCGGGGGAGATCGAGCTGCAAAGTTTTGGCCGAAGGGCCTTTCCCAATGATGATATCAAGCTTGAAATCTTCCATGGCCGGATACAAAACTTCCTCGATCAGCTTGTTGAGGCGGTGAATTTCGTCAATGAAAAGAATATCGCCGTCGCCGAGATTGGTGAGGATCGATCCCAGATCTCCAACTTTTTCGATGGCCGGACCTGAGGTGACGCGTATGTTGGCGCCCATTTCGTTGGCGATAATGTGGGCGAGGGTTGTTTTTCCGAGACCGGCGGGGCCATAGAGCAAAACGTGCTCAATCGGCTCGCCCCGTTTTTTGGCGGCGTCAATCAGAATCCGCAGGTTTTTCTTGGTTTTTTGCTGTCCGAAATACTCTTCAAAATTTTGCGGGCGAAGGGTGATGTCGAGTTTCGCGTCATCGTTTTGTTCGGCCGTTGAGGTTATCATGAGCGTATATTATCATTTTTTCGCTTTCTTGACAAAAAAATCAGCCTGTGCTAGGCTGACAAGTCCACAAAAACTGGGCACATTTGCGATTTTTTTCCAAAACCCTCTGATTTGCAGGCATATAAGGGGAGCTCGTAACTTCCTGACTGGGGACTTTCTTGCCCAGACACGGATTGTTCGGTTTCGGCTGAACTTTTCCTCGGCACTGTTCCTGCCCCGCGATTCCCTAGTTGCGGGAACTTGCCTGCATATCAGAGGGTTTTTCTATTCCTCCGTCACCCGTTCCACTTCTTCCATCGTGGTCACACCTTCGAGAACTTTCAGGATTCCGTCCTGGGGCATGGTGATCATGCCTTGTGAGACGGCAAGATCTTGAATTTCGGAAGTGGTCGGGCCTTTGGTGATGAGTTCTTCCATTTCTTTCGTCATCGGCAAAACTTCGCTCACGGTCGTGCGGCCTTTGTAGCCAAGATTGTTGCACTTGGGACAACCGGCGGCTTCGAAAACAAAGTCAACATTTTTTGGGATCTCGACGCCGGCCTTTGGCGAAATGGTCGCAAGAACTTTTTCAATATGCGCTTTCACATCGGGGCTCGCTCCGGTTTTTTTCTTGCAGTCGGGGCACAGAACGCGCACGAGGCGCTGGGCCATGAAGGCGTTCACGGCCGAAGCAATGTCGGTTGATGAGACGCCCATATTGATCAGGCGCTGAACCGAACCGGCGGCGTCATTTGTGTGCAAAGTCGAAAGGACCAGATGTCCGGTGAGCGAGGCCTGGACCGCAATCTGCGCCGTTTCATCGTCGCGAATTTCCCCGATCATCATAATATCCGGATTTTGGCGCAGAAGCGCGCGCAAGGCTTTCGGGAAGGTATAGCCCTTTTTGTCGTCCGTCTGGGTCTGGAGAATCCCTTTCAGGCGATATTCAATCGGGTCCTCAACGGTGATGATTTTCACGCCCGGCTTGTTGAGGATTGAGAGCAGGGAATAGAGGGTCGTGGTTTTTCCGCTGCCGGTCGGGCCGGTGTTCAACAAAACCCCGTTCGGTTTTTTCGCCTCCGCCAGAATTTTGTCAAGATTTTGTTTGCGGATTCCCAATTGTTTGAAATCAAGGGCCTGGGCCGACTGGCTCAACAGGCGCATCACGACCGTTTCGCCGTAGCCGCCCAGAATGATCGAAACGCGGACATCAATTTCGCGGTCTTTTGTCTCCGGAAAGGCCCCCTCTTCTATCTTTATTCCAAAACGGCTGTCTTTCACGCCCTCCTCGACGTCGGTGGCCTTGTAGCCGCTCAAAACCTTGATGTTTCCGAGAAAGTGGGGATATTCATTCATGGGGATTTCGGCAATGTCCTGCAGGATCCCGTCAACCCGATAGCGAATCCTCACGGAGTTTTCTTCCGGTTCGATGTGGATGTCGCCCGCCTCGAGCCAAAGTCCCGTGCCGAGCACAATCCGCAAGGCTTCTTCTGGCGAGGCTCCGGCAATCAGCTTTCCAAGCGCCGAAAAATCTTTTTTGGCTTCTGAAATTTTTCGCGCGTCATCCGCGGTGATCAAAATCGAACGCAAAAGCAACTGGCTGATGATTTTTTCATAGAGCTCTTCGAGGAATCTTCCTTCGCCTGTCACCCTTTGTACTTCCTCAAGGGAGGTGATGCCCTCGAGCGCCTTCAAAATTCCGTCCTGGAGCATTGTTATCATCCCGGCTTCAAGAGAAAGAGACAGGATTTCCTCCTCGGGCGCCATATTGTTGATTTTTTCGGAAATTTCCTCATTTAGGGTGAAAATCTCGAAAATTCCGATGCGTCCCTTGTAGCCGAGTCCCCGGCATTTCGGACAGCCTCTGGCGCGATAGAAAGAGGAAATATCTTTCGGGATTGCAAGCTTGGCTTTCGGCGATATGACAGCCAGGATTTTTTTGATGCTTTCAACCGACTCGCGGGCGGGAACATATTTTTCTTTGCAATGCGGGCAGAGTTTGCGCACCAGCCGCTGGCCGATGATGGCGTTCACAGCAGCAGGAATGAGGGACGGCTTGACGCCCATATCGATCAGGCGCGGCACGGCCTCAATCGAGCTATTGGCGTGAATGGTCGAAAGAACGAGGTGTCCGGTGAGCGAAGCGTGGATGGCAATCGAGGCGGTTTCGTCGTCGCGAACCTCGCCGACAAGAATTATATCCGGATCCTGGCGGACGACGGCGCGCAGGGCATTGGCGAACGAGTAACCCCGGGATTTTGAAACCTGTGTCTGGGAAATGCCTTTGATTTTGTATTCAATCGGGTCTTCAATTGTGATAATTTTCACTTCGGGGGTGTTGAGAGCGTTGATCATTGCATAGAGCGTCGTCGTTTTTCCGCTTCCGGTCGGCCCGGTGTTGAGAATCATGCCGTTCGGGTTTTTCATCTCGGCCAGAAGCTTGTCATACGCCAGCCCCTTGAGCCCCAGCTCGTCGAACCGGAGAGCCACCGATTCCTGGTTCAAGAGGCGCATCACGATATTTTCGCCGAAGTTTCCGGGAAGAATCGAAACGCGCACGTCGATTTCATTGATTCCGAGCGTGATTGAAAACCGTCCGTCCTGCGCAACATCGCGGATATTGATTTTCATTCCCGCAAGAACCTTCACGCGGGAAAGAATGTAGTGATAAATGGGTGTCGGGAGAGAAGTGATGTTTTGAAGCACTCCGTCAAGGCGGTAGCGCAGGCGGATTCCGTCGGCTTGAGGCTCGAAGTGAATGTCGCTGGCGTCCATTTTTATCGCTCCCGCAATGACGATGTTCAAAACTTCGGTGGTCGGGATTTCCGTGATTCTTTTTTTGAGGTCAATGACGTCTTTGAGGTTGGCTTCAAATTCTTCCAAGTCGGCTCCAGTGAGGGAAAGCCCCATTTCTTCAAGGCTGTCAACGAGGGCGATGTGCTTGTATTTCTCAATTGACCTCCGAAGGCCGGCCTGGGAGCAAACAAAAAATTTGATCGAATATCCCTCTTCTTTTTTCAAGTTTTCCGTGAATTTGTGAAGTTCCGGATTCTCGGGAGCCGGGGTTGCCAGGCTCACATTTTTTCCGGCCCGCTGAAGGCAGACGGCGGCATATTTTTCGGCGTCCTCCTTTTTGATTGTGCGCAAAGTTTCGGGGTCAATGGGAAAAATATTGAGGTCTATATACGACAAACCCAAAACGGCGGCATAGGCGGCCGCCTGCTGCTCTTCGGATTCATGTTTCATTTTCGCCAAGACCCGCCGCACGTCTTCTTCATGCGAACCGTGAATCTCGTGAAATTGCGGTTTTTCGTTTTTGTCTTCAGACATTGATGTGCTTTATATTTTATTGTATTCTCGTCAAAAAAACAAACCAAAACAAAAAAATAGCCGGTCCCGCTGTGCGGAACCGGTTTGAGAAAAATGGCTCTCTGAGGGAACAAATGAACGATATCCGATTATCCCCTGGCCGGAATTCTCCGAAGCCTGTCCACTATCCCGGAAATTTTTTGGGACAAGTGGCTCCGGTCAATGTCTTTTGTGTCGGTGCATATCAAGCCTTCAGGGAGAAGTCCGTTCGACAAAGGCCTTGTTCCCAAAGTCGTCTTGCCTGTATCATGCACCAAAATCACAATCGCTCCGATTATAGCCATCAGCTTTCCCTCCTAGGGCTTCAATTTTTCCAGCAACTCCTTTTCCGCTTCGAGGATGTTTTTGCCCTCGAAGGCTATCTCCAAATAACTATCTTTGATTTCCCCTCCCAATTTTTTTTGTAAATCCTTCAAATCGTCGCCCGAATTTTTGACGAGGACGATGCTGCGCTCCAAAGTTTCCGAATACAAAATCGCAAAATACTTTCCGGCCGAGAAATTGTCTTTCACTTTTTCAAGAACAAGCGGCAGTTCTTCCGGCTTGGTACGGCTTTGGACAAAATCTTCAAGCGCAATTGTCGACCAGGCGAATTTCAGCTTGTCGTTCCACTGCAGGCGGGCCATCACCCGCCCCCAGAGCTTCATGAAAGAAAAAGACTGCGTTTTGAAAAGATTGCGCACAATTTCCTGTTGGTCGGCGCCTTTTTCAATGAGCCAGGAAGCAGCCAGAAATGTCCGCGGCGTCGTCGCGCGGCTCTGAAAATTCCCCGTCGCCGAAACCAGCCCGGCAAGCAGGCATTGGGCGATGCTTTTTTCCGTTTGATGCACCCAGAAGTTTTTGGCGAGATCGGCCAGGATTTCGGAAACGGACGCGGCGGTGATATCCACAATGTTTATTTTCCCGAAATTTTCGTTCGCGCTTGAATTGTCAATGTTCGCGACCGGCACCTCAAAAAACAAATCGCCGTTTTGCTCGCCCGCCTCGCCCAGGCATTCAAGATTCTGGCATCCGATGACGACCACAAGGTCATATTTGAATTTTGCGGGAATGAAAGAAAAATCCCGGGGGTCAATGGTGTCGCGTTCGGGCGTGATGTATATTTCGAACCGGCCGATTTTGTTTTCCGTCCGGAAATCGATGATTTTGTTTTTTGTCGTGTCGAACGAAAGCACAAAATCCCGTGCGCCTTTGATTTCCGTTTCGATATTTTCCGGCGGGGCGAGAAAAGAAAAGTCAGGCAAGTCCTTCTTTTTTTGGAGGATGGCCGGATTTTTGCCGAGGCTCTTGAGGAGGTGGAAAAGCGCCCAGCCTGCAGCAACGGCGTCGCGGGTGGGGCGCTCGGCGGAGAGTATCAAAATGTTTTCCGCTGAATCAATTTGGTTTTTGAATTGGTCTTTGGAAGAAAGAGGCATTGAATTTGTGAGGCAAAGTTCTTAGCAAGGGGAGATTGGTTTTTCAGAATATCAAATGGCGGAGAGAGTGTCAATTTTCTGTTCACGCGGGATTTTTGGCGGAAAATTTGCGAAAAATGATATTTGTGCAAGAATTATAATAATGAAAGATATATTCACCACAACCAGCGCCGGACAAACGCGGAAACTGGGCGAACTGATGGCGAAGGAATTGCGGGGCGGAGAAATCATTTGCCTCATAGGCGAACTGGGCTCGGGGAAAACCACTTTTGCCCAAGGAGCGTTGAAGGGGCTGGGAGCTGCCGGGCCGCATACAAGTCCGACATTCATTGTGATGAAACAATATAGAAGCAAGGACCAATCCCGCAAAGGCGGGACAAGGACCAAAAATGTTTATCACGTGGATGCGTACAGGGTTCACGCTCAAGATGTCCTGAATCTCGGATGGGAGGAAATTGTCGCGGACAAAAAAAACATTGTGATTGTTGAATGGGCGGAGAGGATAAAATCGATTATTCCCGAACGGGCGGTTTGGTTGAAATTCGAGCATATTGACGGCGATCAGAGAAAAATATCTACAATATAATTTTGAATTTCCAATTTTGAATTTCGAATCAATTTTGAATGATATAATTTTGAAACATTGAAACATTAAGTCATTATTTCAAAATTCGAAATTCAGAATTCAAAATTTGGTATATCACAAAATTTTTTCATGAAGAAAAAGCTGATCTTAATTGATAGCAACGCGATTATACATAGGGCCTATCACGCTCTTCCTCCTCTCACAACCAAAAAGGGGGAACTGGTGAATGCGGTGTACGGATATACCTCCGTCCTCTTGAACGTGCTTGCGCGCTTCAAACCCGACTATATTGTTGCGACATTCGACCTCAAAGAGCCGACCTTCCGGCACAAGGAATTCAAGGAATACAAGGCCACGCGGGTGAAAGCTCCGGACGATCTCTATGAACAGATTCCCCGTGTGAAGGAGATCGTGAAAGCTTTCAATATTCCCATTGTCGAAAAAGAAGGCTATGAAGCGGATGACCTCATCGCTACCTTCGCCCGCAAAACCGAAAAGCTTCATCCGGACGTTGAGGTGGTTGTGGTCACGGGCGACCTTGACACACTGCAGCTTGTGGACGATTGCATAAAAGTTTTTGCTCTGCGGCGCGGGATGAGCGACTCGGTTCTCTATGACGAGGGAGCAATCATTGAAAGATACGGACTCAAACCGGAACAGATGATTGACTTCAAGGGTCTGCGGGGCGATCCGTCGGACAACTTGCCTGGCGTGAAAGGTGTGGGAGAAAAAACAGCGTCCGAACTTCTCAAAAAATACGGGACGCTTGAGAATGTTTACAAAAATTTGCCGGATATAAAGGAAGGCATCCGAAAAAAATTGGAGCGTGACAAGGTTCAGGCATATTTCAGCAAGCGTCTGGCCAGACTGGTCGACAACGTGCCGGTGAAATTCGATCTCGATGCGGCCAAAGCCGAAGATTTTTCACGGGTGGAGGTGATCAACCTTTTGCGCGATTTGGAATTTTTCAGCTTGTTGCGGAGATTGCCGGGTTTTGAAGACCATCTGAAAAAATCCGAAGTTGAATCGGGAAATCCGCCGGATGGCGAAGGGAAAATAATCTGCAAAAAAGTTGAATCCGGCGAATTGCCGGAAATTGAAGCTGAAATTTCGCTTGCCTCGGATGGAGAAGCCGGGAAAAGCTTGAGAGGGTTGGCGCTGAGCCAAGAAAAAAATTCTTCTTTTTATGTTTCCAGCGTTGACGAAAAAATAAAAAAAATTTTGGCTGACGAAAAAATCAAAAAGACGGGATATAACCTCAAAAAAGAGTGGAGGATTTTGGACGAAAACGGAATCGGACTGCGCGGGGTGGATTTTGACAATCAGATTGCCGCCTGGCTTTTGAGCGCGGGTGAGAATCTGGACTGGGAAGACCTGGTTTTGCGCGAACTCGGCGTCGCGATTGCGAAACCCGAAAAAAAATCGGGGCAAGGGGCGCTTATTTTCGGAGAGAATAAAGAAAATATTGAAAAAATATGCCAAAGGGCAGCACGAAATTTTTCGCTCAAAGAGAAACTTGCGGAAGAATTGGAAAAAATCAGCCGGGAACAGCTGGCTGAAGGAAAAGAAAAAACTCTCAAAAAGCTTTTTGAGGAGATTGAGATGCCGCTCGTTCCGGTGTTGGCGAAGATGGAAAAAACCGGCGTCCGGATCAACAAGACAGTTCTCGAGGGCATTTCGAAAAAACTCGACGGGCGGGTTGTGAAGCTGGAAAAAGAAATCCAAAAACTGGCCGTAGCTGAATTCAATGTGAATTCGTCGGTCCAGCTGCGCGAAGTACTTTTTGAAAAATTGAAAATTCCCACCAAGGACATCAAGTCCGGCAAGACCGGCTTTTCAACCGCCTCTTCGGAGCTGCAGAAAATAAAAGATCTTCATCCGATTGTTGAAAAAATCGAAGAGTACCGGGAATTGTTCAAGTTAAAAACCACATATCTGGACACGTTGCCTGCCCTCGCGGATGAAAACAAGCGCGTTCACACGACTTTCAACCAGGCCGTGACTGCAACCGGCCGACTCTCTTCTTCCGAACCGAATCTTCAAAATATTCCCATCCGGACGGATCTGGGCCAGGTCATCCGGACGGCATTCGAAGCCGAGCACGGATATCAGCTCGTGAGTGCCGACTATTCTCAAATCGAATTGCGTATTGCAGCCCATCTTTCAGGTGATGTGCGGATGATCACGACGTTTCTTGAGGGCGAAGACATTCACACGGCGACGGCAGCGCGGGTCGGGAAAATCGATCTCGCGAAAGTGACAAAAAAAATGAGAAGTGCAGCCAAAGCGTTGAATTTCGGGATCATCTATGGAATGAGTGTATTCGGATTTTCGCAGTCAGCCGGAGTTTCGGCCGACGAGGCGCGCGAATTCATCCGCAAATATTTCGAAAACTATCCGCAGGTGGCGCAGTTTTTGGATGAAGTGAAAATTTCCGCTCGCGGCGCAGGCTATGTCGAAACCGAGATGGGGCGGCGGCGGTATATTCCGGAAATCAACTCGACGAACGTGCAACTTCGCAACGCGGCGGAGCGCATGGCGGTCAATATGCCGATTCAAGGGCTCGCGGCCGACATCATCAAGCTGGCAATGCTGGCGGCTGACAGATTGATTGCCAAAAAATATCGCGAAGTGCGAATGGTTCTTCAGATTCACGACGAACTTTTGTTTGAGGTCCCCGAACCCCAGACCGAAAAATTCTCCCGCGACATCAAGCGCGAAATGGAGGGCGTCCATAAGCTGGCCGTGCCGTTGATTGCCGACGTAAGCGCAGGTGACAATTGGGGAGAGACATAGAAAATTAAAAATGAAAAGTGAAAAATTATGGTACCGCTGCGCGACGATCATTCAACAAAACATAAAGCAGCTCTGTTTTTTCTTTCCTTTCTCCCGATAGGTGCGTTTTTGCGTTTTCATCACATCGGGCTGCGCACTTTTTGGCTGGATGAAGCGGCCGTCACCAACCTGACAAGATACAATTTTTCCGACTTGTGGAGCCAGTCGGCTATCCAGGACAGCAGTCCGGCTTATATTTATCTCATCAAAATCTGGGTGGGCGAATTCGGAAATTCTGAATTTTCAGTGAGAACCGTTTCAGCCATTTTTGGGCTGCTTTCAATTGTTGCCATCTATTTTTTGGGAAAATTTCTCTTCGGCCGGAAAGTCGGCTTGTGGGCCTCGTTTTTGCTTGCTGTCAACTATTTCAGTCTTTTTTATTCCATTCAGGCGCGCCCCTATGCAATGGCCATTTTTTTGAGTATTCTTCCTTTTTATTTTTTTGCAAAATTGTTGGAAAATCCGCGGTCCATCCTGAACGCTGTTCTCTATGTTGCCATCACTGTTGTCGGTGTTTATACGCACATCTGGTTTTTTCTCCTGCTCGGGTCTCAAATGCTATGGTGGCTTTGGAACTATTTTTCAAAAAAATACGGAATGATTTTCGTTTTTTATTTTTTCCTGATCGGCGCTTTTTCCTTGCCCTGGGTGATGGCGCTTCTCCGTTTCGGAAACAATCGCGGCATCGAGAGTTATGGCGCGCCGGGTCTTGGGGCGTTTTGGGAGACTTTTCACTACTTTATGTTTGGAGGCGTTTGGATATTTTTTGTTGTTTCATTGATTGCTCTTGCGAGTTTTTTCGTCGGGCTGAAAAAAGAAGAAGGGGGAGGGACGGTGCGCTATCGGTTGATTGAAAGAAAAAATACCGACAAACCGAGTTCAGGAAACTATTTCCTTTTAGTTTGTCTTTTCGCGCCCTTGGCTGTCGCCTGGATTTTTTCGCAGTTCGCGCCGATATACGTCACCGGGCGCCACGAGGCAGTCGTGCTTCCGGCATTTCTTCTGTTGGTGGCCAATCTCTGGTCCGGAATCGGAAACAAAAAATTGATGGCTGTGATTGGCGCTGTTCTTGTTCTTGTGGCCTTTCAGTCTGTCGGGGCGGAAAAGCAGACAATCCAAAGCTACACCTCCGACGACCGGACGGTTGCAGAGAGCCTGCTTGGAAAAATTCACGCGGGTGATTTTGTTGTTTTCACCGACCTTAGCCGGCCGACTTTCGATTATTATCTTCCAAAGTTGAATTTGGAAAACAAAAAATTC
>Ga0172370_10000784_pt1 | contig 49624 bp, 37 predicted proteins | sample LakKiv5m_FD_114538 | JGI IMG/M metagenome (GOLD analysis project Ga0172370, IMG submission 114538) | Freshwater microbial communities from Kabuno Bay, South-Kivu, Congo - kab_022012_11.5m | ecosystem: Environmental > Aquatic > Freshwater > Lake | place: Democratic Republic of the Congo...
GCGTGCGTTTCGCGGTGTGGGCACCCAACGCGCGCGCGGTCGCGGTGATCGGCGACTTCAACGGCTGGAATCCCGCCGCGCACCCGCTTGGCTGCCTCGGCGACAGCGGCGTCTGGAGCGCTTGCGTGCCCGACATCGGCCACGGCAGCCTCTACAAGTACCTGATCGACTCGGCAGCCGACCGGCAACGCTACGAGAAGGCAGATCCGCTCGCGTTCTTCGCCGAGCAGGCGCCGCGCACGGCGTCGATCGTGTGGGACCTCGACTACCGCTGGAGCGACGCGACGTGGATGGCCAAGCGCCGCTCGCGCAACGCACTCGACGCACCGATCTCGATCTACGAACTGCACCTCGGGTCGTGGCGCCACCGCGACGACGGCTGGTCGCTGTCGTACCGCGAACTGGCGGGGCCGCTGATCGAGCACGTGCAACGGCACGGCTTCACGCACGTAGAACTGATGCCGGTCATGGAGCACCCTTTCTACGGCTCGTGGGGATATCAGGTCTCGGGTTACTTCGCTGCCACCAGCCGCTACGGCACTCCGCAAGATCTCATGTACCTGATCGACAGGCTCCACGCAGCCGGCATCGGCGTGATCCTGGATTGGGTGCCCTCGCACTTTCCCGTCGATGCCCACGCTCTGGGAAGCTTCGACGGGACCTGCCTCTACGAACACCAGGACCCGCGCCTCGGCTTCCATCCGGATTGGAAGAGCCTGGTCTTCAACTACGGACGGCGTGAAGTGCGATCGTTCCTCTTGAGCAGCGCGCTGTTCTGGCTCGATCGCTATCACGCCGACGGTCTGCGCGTGGACGCGGTGGCGTCGATGCTCTACCTCGACTACTCGCGCAAGCAAGGCGAATGGATCCGCAACCGCGAAGGCGGTCGCGAGAACCTCGAAGCCGTGTCGTTGCTGCGCAGCCTCAACGAAGCCGTCTACCAGGATTTCCCCGACGTGCAGACCTTCGCCGAAGAGTCCACGGCGTGGCCGATGGTGTCGCGGCCGACCAGCGCCGGAGGCCTCGGCTTCGGGCTCAAGTGGGACATGGGCTGGATGCACGACACGCTCGCGTTCTTCGCGCACGACCCGGTCCACCGTCGCTACCACCACGCCACGCTGCCGTTTCGAATGGTCTACGCGTTCAACGAAAATTTTGTACTGCCGCTGTCGCACGACGAAGCCGTGCACGGCAAAGGCTCGCTGGTCGCGAAGATGCCGGGCGACCAGTGGCAACGCCTCGCCAACCTGCGACTGCTTCTCGCCTACATGTGGGCGATGCCGGGCAAGAAGCTGCTGTTCATGGGCGCCGAACTCGCGCAACCCTGTGAGTGGAACCACGACGACGCGCTCGACTGGAGCGGCTTCGACGGCTCCGACGCGCGCCAGGGCGTGTCGAGGCTGGTCGCTGATCTGAACGCGTTGTATCGAACGCTACCCGCGCTGCACCAGGGCGACTGCGAGCCCGACGGGTTCGAGTGGATCGACGCCGCCGACGCGCACAACACCACGCTGTCGTTCGTGCGCTGGGACCGGGCCAGGTCGGAGCCGATTCTGGCGGTGTTCAACTTCACGCCGGTGCCGCGCGCCGGCTACCGCATCGGCGCGCCGCTGCGCGGACAATGGAGCGAGGTTCTCAGCACCGACGCCGGCATCTACGGCGGCAGCAGCTCGGACGACCTCGCCGGGCACGTCACGGCCGATGTGACAACGCACGGCAGAGCATCATCTCTCGATCTGGTTCTGCCGCCGCTCGGCGCGCTCCTCCTCGAGTGGAACGGCGACGACGAGCGCATACGCGCACGCGATCGGACCCCGCAACGATGACCAAGCCCGCGCTGTGCATCCACGGCCATTTCTATCAACCGCCGCGCGAGAATCCATGGACCGGACTGGTCGATCGCCAACCCACGGCGGCGCCGGCCCACGACTGGAACCAGCGCATCTGCGACCAGTGCTACCAGCCCAACGCGCAGGCGCGCATCCTGGCCACCGACGGCCTGCCCGAGCGTGCCTTCGACAACTACTCGCGGATGAGTTTCGATTTCGGCCCCACCCTGCTCGCCTACCTCGCGCGCGAGCGACCTGAAATCTACGACGCGCTGCGCGCCGCCGATCGCGACAGCCGCGCGCGCTTCGGCGGCCACGGCGCCGCGCTGGCGCAGAGCTACTCGCACGCGATCTTGCCGTTGGCCAACGCGCGCGACCGCAACACCGAAGTGCATTGGGGCCTGCGCGACTTCGAATTGCGCTTCGGACGCCGCGCCGAGGGGCTGTGGTTGCCGGAGGCCGCCGTCGATCTCGCCACTCTCGAAGTACTGGCCGCACACGGAGTACGTTTCACGTTGCTGGCTCCCCACCAGGCGGCGCGGGTGCGCGCGATCCGGCGCGAGCCCGGCGAAGATTGGTCGGCGCTCGGCGGCGACCGCGGAGCGCTAATCGATCACCATCGCCCCTACCACATCAGGCTGCCATCGGGACGCTCGATGGCGATCTTTTTCTACGACGGCGTGCTCGCGCACGCGGTCTCGTTCGGCGACGCGCTGCGCGACGGGGCCGCGCTGCTGGCGATGCTGGAACGCGCGGCTGGGGCGGACCGCTCCTGGCTCGTCCACTTCGCTACCGACGGCGAAACCTACGGGCACCACCAGCCCTTCGCCGAGATGGCGCTGGCGTGGGTCCTGGATGCGGTCGAGCGTGGCCGTAGCGCGCTCTCGCTCACGGTCTACGGCGAGCAACTCGAGCGCTGTCCGCCGACGATGGAGGTGCAGATCCGCGAGCAGACCTCGTGGAGTTGCGCGCACGGCATCGAGCGCTGGCGCAGCAACTGCGGCTGCAACGCGGGTCGGCACGCGCGCGGCGACCAGAACTGGCGCGCACCGTTGCGCGCGGCCCTCGATCTGCTGCGCGACCACCTCGCCGCGATCTTCGAACAGCAAGCGGGTGCGTTGCTCAGCGACCCGTGGGAAGCACGCCAGCAGTACGTCGAACTGCTGGTGGACCGCGGCCCCGACAATCGCGACGCATTCGTGTCACGCCACGCCACGCGCCGGCTCGATCCGCAACAAGCGCAGCGCGCGCTCGAGCTGCTCGACATGCAGCGCCACAGCCTGCTGATGTACGCCAGTTGCGCGTGGTTCTTCGACGACCTGGCCGACATCGAACCCGCTCAGGCGCTGGCTCACGCCGCCTACGCGATCGAACTGGCCGGATCGCACTTCGCTGCGACCGCACGGCGCGACTTCCTCGCCGCTTTGGCAGCCGCCAAGAGCAGCAGCGGTATCCACGGCGACGCGCTGCTCGCCGCCGTGGTGAGCGAGCGCAAGAGTATCGCAAATGCCCTCGCCTCGGATTCCTCATCCCGCTAGAGTTAGCCGCTCGCCATCACGGCGGACGGGGGGATGAACGAGATGGAAACGCGAAACGACGGCATCGCCGCGTCCGAAGACGACCTGCGCATGCGCTTGCACTCGCTCGGCAGCAACCTGTGGTGGAGCTGGGACCGAAGACTCGAGGAACTGCTGCGCCGCATCGACGCCGAACTGTGGGAAAGAGTCGATCACAACCCGACGGCCTTCGCTCTCGACGTCGACGGCGCGCATCTCACTCGCGCCGACCCGAACGTCGCGAGCGAACTATCCGAGGTGGAAGCAAGACTCGGCGCCTATCTGGCTTCGAATTCGACCTGGGCCGCGCGTCGTTGCCGCGGCCTGACCGCGAGTCCGGTAGCGTACTTCAGCCCGGAATTCTGCATCCACGGCTCGTTGCCGATCTACTCGGGCGGCCTCGGAGTGCTGGCCGGCGATCACCTCAAGAGTTGCTCGGACCTCGGCGTCAACGTCTACGGGGTGAGCCTTCTGTACCGCCACGGATACTTCCGCCAGCAGATTCGCGGCGACGGCTGGCAGACCGAGAGCTACGAACAGATCGATCCCGAGCGCTTGCCGATCTCGCGCGTGCTCGGCAGCGACGCGAGGCCGTTGCAGATTGCGATCGGCTGCAGCACCGACACGCTTACCGCCGACCTGTGGCAGGCAAGGGTCGGACGCGCGCGGTTGTTGCTCCTCGACCCCGTGAACCTGCCGGAACAGGTGCTCCCCGGAGCGCTGCGTCTTTACGGCGGCGACCAGATCAGCCGCCTGATCCAGGAAGTGGTACTCGGGATCGGCGGCTACCGTGCACTCAGTGCGCTCGGCATCCGGCCGGCGGTCCTGCACATGAACGAGGGACACTCGGCCTTCGCCGCGCTCGAAGCCATCGCCGAACGCATGGAAGAGACCGGGCTGGCTTTCGAACAGGCAGCCGCCGACGTCTCGGCCTCGGTGGTGTTCACCACGCACACGCCGGTCGAAGCCGGCCACGACCGCTTCCCGCCCGGACCTCTGCTCGAAGCGCTCGAGCCGCTGCGTGCAAGGCTCGGCCTGGACCCGAAGAGATTGCTGGCCTTCGGCCGCGTCAATCCCGACGACGACCCGGAGCCGTTCTGCATGACGGTGTGCGCGCTCAAACTCGCCAACCACAGCAACGCGGTGAGCAGCCTGCACGGCCACGTCTCGCGGCGTATGTGGAAACGCCTGTGGCCCGAGCGCCGCGAACTCGACGTGCCGATCGGGCACGTCACCAACGGCGTGCACGCCGCGACCTGGATGGCGCCCGAACTCGGCGCTCTGTATGGAAAGAGCCTGACTCGCGACTGGTCCGACCGTGACGAAGCCTCGCGCGGCGAGGCCGAACTCGGCGCGATCGACGAGGCCGCGTTGTGGCGAACCAAACGCCTGCTCAAGAAGAAGTTGATCGCGTTCGTGCGCGAACTCGCCCAGGCGCGCAACGCCAGGCTCGAGATCGGCGAACCGTTGCCGGAACTCGACCCTGACGCTCTGACGGTGGTCGTCGCGCGCCGCTTCGCGCTCTACAAGCGCGCGCTGCTGCCGTTCCGCGACCTCGAGCGCGCAAGAGCACTGCTCGCCAGCAGTCATCGGCCGGTACAGATCCTGCTCGCCGGCAAGGCCCATCCTGCCGACGAGCCGGCAAAGAACGTGATCCGTGCGATCTTCGATATCGCGCGCCAGTCGCAGTTGCAGCACCGCGTGGTGTTCGTCGAAGGTTACGACCAGCACGTCAGCCGCGCGCTGCTGGCCGGAGCCGACCTGTGGCTGAACGTCCCGCGCCGGCCGCTCGAAGCGTGCGGCACCAGCGGCATGAAGGCGGTCCTCAACGCGACGCTCAACTGTTCGACGCTCGATGGTTGGTGGGACGAAGCTTTCGAACCGCGCGTCGGCTTCGCCGTCGGCAACGGCAGCGTGCACGCCGACGCATCGGTGCAGGACGACCGCGACGCCGCCGCGGTGATCGACGTGCTCGAACGCGAAGTCGTGCCGCTCTATTACCAACGCGACGCCAACGGCGTGCCGCGCGCGTGGATGGGCCGCGTCAAACAGGCGCTGGTGGCACTGGCCTACCGCTACAGTGCCGACCGCATGGTGGTCGACTACGCGACGCGGCTGTACGCTCCGGCCGCCGGGCGGGTCAGCGCCGAAGTCAGGCAGTAAAGCGCTCGCCCGCGGCGGCGGACCCGGGCTTCTCACGCTCTACCAACCGCTCGACGCGAAGAGCGCTCGCCCGCGGGGGCGGACCCGGGGCCGGGCAAGGCCTGCCGGCGCAGCGCCCCGCGGTGTCACGAGCCCCGGCCCGGCCGCTGCGCACCGGTGAACTGGCCCGGCCACTGCGCAAAACGGGCGCGCGTTCTTGGCAACGTGCAACGAATCGCTGTATAGGTCGATCTACGGACGGTTGGCTCCTTCCGGGGGCTGGAATGGCGGGATTACCGCGGCCAGCGCAGACAGTAAGAAAATTCAAGGCGGACTTTCGTTCGGCTGACGCGTTGCGTTGGCCGACTTGTTTTTGTTAATCGGGGCCCCAATGGCGCAGGTTTTCAAGCCCAGCAGCAACACCTACTCCAAGCTCGTAATCTTCGGAGCGCTGGCCGCGGTCGGCGGCATCGGGCTGGTCGGATATCTGCTGAACACCTCCCCGTACAACACCGGGGCTTACATGGCCCGCTCCCAGCCGGTACCGTTCAGTCACAAGCACCACAACGGCGAATTGGGGATCGACTGCCGCTACTGTCACACCTCGGTCGAGAACGCGGCGTTCGCGGGCATCCCGCCCACCCAGACCTGCATGAACTGCCACTCGCAGATCTGGACCGAAGCCCCGATGCTCGAGCCGGTGAGGGCGAGCTTCCGTACCGGCCAGTCGCTGGAATGGACGCGGGTGCACGACCTGCCCGACTTCGTATACTTCAACCATAGCATTCACATTACGAAGGGAATCGGCTGTGCCAGCTGCCATGGCAACGTCGCGGGCATGAACCTGACGTGGTCCGTGGCCCCGCTCACGATGGGATGGTGCCTGGACTGCCACCGCAACCCGGCGGCCAACGTCAGGCCGCGGGAAATGATTTTCGACACCACCTGGGCAGCCGCGGACCAGAACGTACTCGGCGAGAAGCTCGTCTCCGAGTACCACGTGCAGCCGCGCCAAGACTGCTCGACCTGCCACCGCTGAGCCAAAGGTATGATGATGGGGTTCGACCCGGAAGCACCAGCGTTCGATCTGACCGCGATCCGCGAGAGGCTCTCGCGAACCACCGGCCGCACGTATTGGCGCAGCCTCGAAGAGGTGGCCGACACGCCCGAGTTCCGCGACTTCCTCGAAGCCGAGTTCCCGGCTGCCGCCGAGGCGATCGCGACGAGCCTGGACCGACGCCAATTCCTCAAACTGATGGGTGCCTCGCTGGCGATGGCAGGCCTGGGCGCCTGCACCAAACAGCCGCTCGAGAAGATCCTCCCCTACGTCAAACAGCCCGAGGAGATCGTCCCGGGCAACCCGTTGTTCTTCGCAACCGCGCATCCGCTGCCTGGCGGAGCCGTCCCGATCCTGGTGGAGAGCCACATGGGCCGGCCGACCAAGATCGAGGGCAACCCTGAGCACCCGGCCAGCCTCGGAGCCACCAGCGCGCTCACTCAGGCCAGCGTGCTCGACCTCTACGACCCCGACCGCTCTCAGGTGTTGATGCGTGCCGGCGAAATCCGGACCTGGACCGACTTCACCGCCGCCGTTGCCGAGATCATGAACACGCTGCGCCCCGCCGGCGGACGCGGGCTGCGGATCCTCAGTGAACCGGTGGTCTCCCCGACGCTGGCCGCGGCCATCGCCAAGATCCTGGCAGAGCTTCCGCAAGCGCGCTGGCACCAGTGGGAGCCGCTCGGCCGTGAGTCGGTGCGCGAAGGCGCGCGACTGGCCTTCGATCGCGTGGTCGAGCCCCGTTACAACTTCGCCAAAGCCGACGTCATCGTCTCGCTCGAATCCGACTTCCTGTTCGACGGCCCCGGCCAGTTGCGCCACGCGCGCGACTTCAGCACCCGCCGCAAAGCCGGCGACGAGTCGAGTTCGCTCAGCCGCCTCTACGTCGTCGAGAGCGCGCCGAGCGTGACCGGATCCAAGGCCGACCATCGTCTGGCCCTGCGCGCCTCCGAGATTTCCGCTTTCGCACGCGCGCTGGCCGCCGAACTCGGTGTCAAAGTGGTGAAGCCCGCGGGCCTCCAAGACCAGGCCAAGTGGATCGCGGCCGCCTCCAAAGACCTGCTCGCCAACCCCGGGCGCGGCCTGGTGCTGGCCGGGCCCAGCCAACCCGCCGACGTGCACGCGCTCTGTCACGCCATCAACGACAAACTCACCAACGCCGGGCAGACTGTCCTCTACACGGATCCAGTCGAGGAATTGCCGCCGACGCTCAAAGACGGTCTCGCCACGCTGGTCGCCGACATGACCGGCGGCGGCGTCACGGCGCTGTTCATTCTCGGCGGCAATCCGGCCTACAACGCGCCGGCCGAACTCGACTTCGTCGCCGCGCTGACCAAAGTCCCGTTTACCGCGCACCTGTCGCAGCAGCAGGACGAGACCTCGCTGCACACGCTGTGGCACGTCCCGGCAACCCACTACCTCGAGTCGTGGGGTGACGCGCGCGCCTACGATGGCACCGTCACCATCCAACAGCCGCTGATCGAACCGCTGTACCAGGGCAAGTCGGCCCTCGAAGTCGTCGCACTGCTCGGCGGCAACCAGCCGGTCAGCGACTACGACCGTGTGCGCGACCACTGGAAGTCGGCGGTGTCGGTCCCTGACTTCGAAGTGTTCTGGCGCCGCAGCGTCCACGACGGTTTCGTCGCCGGCTCGCAGCGGCCCGCGCTCGACATCGCGGTGCGCTCGGACTTTCTCACCTACCTGGCGCAACTGCCGGCCAGCGACAAGGATTCGGGCGAACTCGAAGTCGTGTTCCGCGGCGACCCGACGATTCACGACGGGCGCTTCGCAAACAACGGCTGGTTGCAAGAGACGCCCAAACCCTGGACGCGCCTGACCTGGGACAACGCAGCGCTGATCAGCCCCGCACTGGCCGAGAAGCGCAAGCTCGCCGACGGCGACGTCGTCGAACTGCTGCTCGGATCGCGCAAGATCACCGCGCCGGTGTGGACCACGCCGGGGCAGCCCGAGCAGACCGTCACGCTGCACCTCGGCTACGGCCGCACTCGCGGCGGTCACATCGGTACCGGCGTTGGCTTCAGCGCCTACGCGCTGCGTACCGTCGAGGATGCGTGGTTCGCCTCGGGCGTCAAGATGCGCCGCACCGGCGTCCACTACCCGCTGGCGACGACGCAGACTCACCACAACATGGAAGGCCGCGAGTTGTTCCGCACCGCCGACCTGGCCACCTACCGGGCCGCCCCGAACTTCGCACGCGACCCCGAACACCGCGAGGAAATCGGCGGGCACGACGACGGAGCCGTCCCGTCGATGTATCCGGACTGGAAGTACGAAGGCAACGCGTGGGGGATGACCATCGACCTCAGCGCCTGCATCGGCTGCAACGCGTGCCTGGTGGCGTGCCAGGCCGAGAACAACATCGCGGTGGTCGGCAAAGAGCAGGTGCTGCGCGGGCGCGAGATGCACTGGATCCGCATCGATCGCTACTTCGAAGGCGGGCTCGACAATCCGGCGGTCTACAACCAGCCGGTACCGTGCATGCAGTGCGAGAAGGCTCCGTGCGAGGTGGTGTGCCCGGTCAACGCGACCAACCACAGCAGCGAAGGTCTCAACGACATGACCTACAACCGCTGCGTCGGCACCCGCTACTGCGCCAACAACTGTCCGTACAAGGTGCGGCGCTTCAACTTCTACCTTTTCCAGGATTGGGACACCGAGAGCCTGAAGGGACAGCGCAACCCCGACGTCACGGTGCGCAGCCGCGGCGTGATGGAGAAATGCACCTACTGCGTGCAGCGCATCAACTCGGCACGTATCCAGGCGCGCAAGGAAGACCGCCCGGTACGCGACGGCGAGATCGTCACTGCCTGCCAGCAGGCCTGCCCCTCCGACGCGATCGTCTTCGGCAACATCAACGACCGCGAGAGCCGCGTGGCGGCGACCAAGAGCGACCCGCGCAACTACGCGTTGCTGGCCGAACTCGGCACCAAGCCGCGCACGACCTACCTGGCCGCGATCACCAACCCGAACCCCGAGCTCGTCGCCGATGCGAAGAGCACGGCCCGAGCCGACGAGGAAGGGGGGCAACTGTAATGGCCGGCAACACGGTTCAAGCCAGACAAAGACCGTACAAGCCGCCGGTGCTGGGACGCGGGCAGACCTTCGACACCGTCACCGACAAGATCGCGGGCGTCGTCGATCGCGAGCAGCAGCCGCGCGGATGGTGGATCGGCTTCGTCATCGGCTTCGCACTGCTCAACGTGCTGCTGCTGTGCCTGGGGTGCCTGTTCGCGTGGGGAACCGGGATCTGGGGAGTCAACAACCCGGTCGGCTGGGCGTTCGCGATCATCAACTTCGTGTGGTGGATCGGCATCGGCCACGCCGGCACGCTGATCTCGGCGATCCTGCTGCTGCTGCACCAGGACTGGCGGACTTCGATCAACCGCTTCGCCGAGGCGATGACGCTGTTCGCAGTGGCGTGCGCGGGCATCTTCCCGATCGTCCACACCGGCCGCCCGTGGGTCGCCTACTGGCTGCTGCCGTATCCGGGCACGATGATGGTGTGGCCCAACTTCCGCAGCCCGCTGGTGTGGGACGTGTTCGCAGTATCGACTTACGCGACGGTGTCGGCGCTGTTCTGGTTCGTCGGCTTGATCCCCGACCTCGCCACGCTGCGCGACCGCGCCGAGAACCCGTTGGTCGCGCGCATCTACGGCGCGTTCGCGCTCGGCTGGCGCGGATCGGTGCGGCACTGGCACCGCTACGAAACCGCCTACCTGCTGCTGGCCGGCCTCTCCACCCCGCTGGTGATCTCGGTGCACAGCATCGTCAGCTTCGATTTCGCGGTCGGCGTGATCCCCGGCTGGCACGCCACGATCTTCCCGCCCTACTTCGTCGCGGGAGCGATCTACGCCGGTTTCGCGATGGTGCTGACCATCGCGATCCCGCTGCGGCGGATGTACGACATCAAGTCGTTCATCACCGCTCAGCACCTCGACTACATGGCGCGCGTGATGCTGGCCACCGGATTGATGGTCTGTTACGGGTACTTCACCGAGGCCTTTTTCTCGTGGTACAGCGCCAACGCCTTCGAACAGTTCATGATCCAGAACCGCATGTTCGGGCCGTACATGAACATGTACTGGCTGCTGATCCTGTGTAACGCCGTGGCGATCCAGACGCTGTGGTTCGAAAAGGTACGGCGCAGCCCCGTGGTGCTGTTCGTCATCTGCATGTTCGTCAACGTCGGAATGTGGCTCGAGCGCTTCGTCATCGTCGTCACCAGCCTGCACCGCGACTTCATGCCGTCGTCGTGGTTCATGTACTACCCGACGATTTGGGACATCGGGACCTTCGTCGGAACGATCGGCTTGTTCCTCACCCTGCTGTTCCTGTTCGTCCGCTTCCTGCCGATGATCTCGATGTTCGAGATGCGAACTCTGGTTCCTGCGGCCGAAGTCAAGGAGGAACACTGAAATGGAAGCGGTCGTTCCTGTGCACGGCGTGATGGCCGAATTCGACGATGCCACCGAGTTCGTCGCCGCCATCCACGCAATCAAGGAAGCGGGCTACGAGGGCTTCGACGCCTACAGCCCGATGCCGATCGAAGAGGCCGCCGAGGCCATGGGGCTGCACGGCAACCGCCTGCCGCTGATGGTGCTGTGCGGCGGCATCACCGGCTTCTGCGTCGGCTACGCGCTGGCCTACTGGACCGGCGTCGTCAACTACCCGCTCAACGTCGGCGGCCGCCCGCTTCACAGCTGGCCGGCTTACATCCCGGTGCTGTTCGAGTGCACGGTGCTGTTCGCCTCGCTGACCGCAGTGTTCGGCATGCTCGGCCTCAACGGGCTTCCCAAGCTCTACCACCCGGTCTTCAACGTCGAACGCTTCGCGCTCGCGTCGCAGAGCCGTTTCTTCGTCTGTATCGAGGCGACCGACCCGAAGTTCGACCTCGAAGGCACCAAGCGCTTCCTGCAGGGTCTGACGTCGTCGCAGGTTTCGGAGGTCGAGTCGTGAACCGCGCCTGCTCCCGTCGTCCCACGAAGCGGCCGCGCAGCAGCGGCGCCGGAATGCGCGCGGGCCTGCTGGCCGCCGCGGCTCTGGCCTGCGTGAGCACCTCGGCGTGCCGCCAGGACATGCACAACCAGGCCAAGTACCGGCCGCTGCGCGAGACGCCGTTCTTCGCCGACCACCGCAGCGCTCGCCCGCTGATAGCCGGGACCATCGCACGCGGCAAGCTGGGCGAGGACAGACTGCTGACCACCGGCCGCGACGGCGACAAGCCGAGCGACGTCTTTCCGTTTCCGGTCACCACCGAGGTCGTGGCCAGGGGCCGCGAACGCTTCAACATCTACTGCGCGCCGTGTCACGCACGTACCGGCGACGGCCGCGGCATGATCGTTCAGCGCGGGTACAAGCAGCCGCCGTCGTTCCACGACCAGCGCCTGCGCGACATCAGCGTCGGGTACCTGTTCAACGTGATCACCGCCGGCTTCGGCGTGATGCCGTCCTACGCGCCGCAGGTGCCGGTCAACGACCGTTGGGCGATCATTTCGTACATCCGCGCGCTGCAACTGAGCCGCAACGCGAGCATCGAGGATCTGACGTTGGAAGAGAAGTCCCGACTGACCAAGGAGAGCAGCGGTGGCTGAGTCGAAGTTTCACGAATCCGACTTCGAATTGGCCTCCGACCACATACTGCGGCGCTGGCAGCGCCCCGCTCTGGGCATCGGCGGGCTGGCGCTCGGCGCGAGCCTGCTCGGGGCGATCGTGTGGCCGACCCAGTTCTACCAGGCCTGGCTGGTCGCCTTCCTGTATTGGCTCGGTTTGGCGATGGGCTCGACCGCACTGCTGGTCCTCCAGCACATCACCGGCGGGCGCTGGGGCGCGACCATCCGCCGCCCTCTGGAGGCCGCCGCCGGCACCGTCCCGCTGATGGCGCTTTGCTTCGTGCCGATCGTGATCGGCTTGCCGATCCTCTACGAGTGGGCACGCCCCGAAGCGGTCGCCGCCGACCACATCCTGCAACAGAAAGCGTTCTATCTGAACAAGCCGTTCTTCATCGGCCGCGCGGCTTTCTACTTCGTGGTCTGGTCGCTGCTGTCGCGCCAGCTGATCCACTGGTCGAGCCAGCAGGACGAAGACGGGCACACCTGGAAACGCGCGCGCCGCGTTCACTTCTTCAGCCGCGCCGGGATCATCCTCTACGTGCTGACGATCACCTTCGCGGCGATCGACTGGGGGATGTCGCTCACGCCGCACTGGTATTCGCACATCTACGGACTGGTGTTCGGAATCGGCCAGGTGCTGACCGCGATGACGCTGATGATCATGGTTACAGCGCTGACCGCCGACCGCCCCCCGATGTCGAAGGTCGCCACCCCCGAACGTTTCCACGACCTCGGCAAGCTGCTCTTCGCCTTCGTGATGGTGTGGGGTTACTTCAACCTGTCGCAATTCATGATCATGTGGTCCGCCAACATCCCCGACGAGGTACCGTGGTACCTCGCGCGCATCAACGGCGGCTGGCAGGTACTGATGATCGTGCTGCTGCTGGTGCACTTCTGCGTGCCGTTCGCGCTGCTGCTCTCGCGCTCGTTCAAGCGCAACCCGGCAGTGTTGGTCAAGGTCGCCGCACTGCTGCTGGCGGCGCGCTACCTCGACCTCTACTGGTGGATAATGCCGGCGTTCTCGCCTGAGCACTTCGTGATCCACCCGATGCACGTGGCGACGGTCCTCGGCGTAGGCGGCGTCTGGTTCTGGGCCTTCTTGAACAACCTCGCGCGGCGCCCGCTGCTGGCCTTCAATGATCCGGTGATCGCATGGGAGCTCGAGAAGGCATGAGCGCGCACGATCCTTCGCACAAGTCCGGTGGCCGCATCCGCTTCGAGACCAGGGATCTGCGCACGCGCCCGATCTACCTGGCGGGACTCGCGCTGGCGGTAGCGGCGGTCGTGTTCGTCGCGATCGCGTGGGGTTTCTACCAAAAGTTGGCCCAACGCGAAGCCGCCAGGAGTCCGGTGGTGAGCCCGCTTTCCGCCGAGTTCGCCCGCAAGCAGCCGCCCGAGCCGCGCCTCCAGTCCGACGCACGCGCCGACCTGCTGGCGATGCGCGCCGCGGAGAACCAGCAACTGACCAAGCTGGCGTGGGCCGACAAGAACAAGGGCACCGTGCAGATCCCGATCGACCGTGCGATGGAATTGCTGATCGCCAAGGGACTCGCGGCCAGGCAGGGCCCGAGCCCGGTGTGGCTGCCCAGGCCCACCGGTATCGATCCGATTTTGACGCCCTCGCAGCCCGATGCCACGGAGGCGCGCGACCCGCGCGAGAATTGATCGATGCGCAGGTACTTCTTCACGGCATGCATCGTCGCGCTGTCGGCCCTCGTGCTGACGCGCGGCGCCGACGCGCTGCCGGGCCTCGGCGAAGCAGTAGCGCCCGGCCAGGAGCAGCAGCGCGCCGCCGATGCGCTCGCCCCGCTTCAAGGCGTCGGGATCACGCAGCGGCTCGGCGAGTCGCTGCCGATGGACCTGGTCTTTCGCGACGAAGACGGCAAGGACGTGCGCCTCGGTGACCTGTTCGGCCACCGCAAACCGGTGGTCATGGTGATGGCGTACTACGAGTGCCCGATGCTGTGCACGCTGGTGCTGAACGACATGGTCAAGGCCTTCAGGCCGATGAACTTCAGCGTCGGCACCGAGTTCGACGTCATCACCGTGAGCATCAACCCCAAGGACACCCCCGAACTGGCGCGCGCGAAGAAGGAGAACTACCTGAAGAGCTACGCCCGTGAAGGCGCGGCCTCGGGTTGGCACTTCCTGACCGGGCAGGATCCCGCGGTCCACGCGGTCGCCGACGCGCTCGGCTTTGCCTATCGCTTCGTGCCCGAGACCGGCGAGTTCGCCCACGCCGCCGGCATCATGGTACTGACCCCCGAGGGCCGCATCTCGCGCTACTTCTACGGGATCGAGTACTCGTCGCGTGACCTGCGCCTGGCACTCGTCGAAGCCGCCGACGGCAAGATCGGCAGCCTCGTCGACGAGATGATGCTCTACTGCTTCCGTTACGACCCGGCCGTCGGGAAATACAGCGTCGTGGCACTGTCGATCGTACGCCTCGGCGGCATACTCACGATTATCGCACTAGCCGGCTTCATCGGAATCTCTCGGATACGCGAGATGCGCGGCGATCGAACCAGGAGCTGACCGAATGCTGCTGTCGCTGTCCCTGTTTCCACCGCAGGCCTCCACCAACGCCCCGGAGGTCGACGCGCTCTACACGTTCATGGTCGCGCTGTGCGGCCTGACGGCGCTCGGCGTGATCGCCGCGATGACGTTCTTCGCGATCCGCTACCGGCGCCGGCCTGGCAACGAAGTGGGCGCGGACATCCACGGCTCCACCGCGCTCGAAATCTTCTGGACGGCGATCCCGTTCGCGATCCTGATGTTCGTGTTCGCGTGGGGCGCCAGCCTCTATTTCAAGCTCTCGCGTCCACCCGCCGACGCGATGGAAGTATTCGTGGTCGGCAAGCAGTGGATGTGGAAGATCCAGCACATGGAAGGCCGCCGCGAGATCAACACGCTGCACGTTCCGATCGGCAGGCCGGTCAAGCTGACGATGACATCCGAGGACGTGATCCACGCGTTCTACGTACCTGCATTCCGCGTCAAGGCCGACGTGGTCCCGGGCCGTTACACCACGCTGTGGTTCCAACCCACGCAGACCGGTGAGTTCCACCTGTTCTGCGCCGAGTACTGCGGCACCGAACACTCGCGCATGGGCGGCAGCATCGTCGTGATGCAGCCGGCCGAGTACGAAGCGTGGCTGGCGGCGGCTCCGGGTAGCGGAGGTGGCCCGGCTCCGGCCAACCTGACGCCGGTGGAAATGGGCAAGAAGCTCTTCACCGAAAAGGCCTGCTCGACCTGCCACCAGCCCACCCCGGGCGGTGTCGGTCCGGTGCTGGTGGGAATCTTCGGCCACGAAGTCGAACTCGCCACCGGAGCGACGGTGAAAGTCGACGAAGCCTACATCCGCGAGTCGATCCTGACGCCGCTGGCCAAAGTCGTGAAAGGCTTCCCGCCCGCGATGCCGACATTCGGCGGACAACTGACCGAAGAGCAGGTGATGTCGTTGGTCGCCTACGTCAAGTCGCTGAGTAACGCTGCGCCCCCTGCAGCCGCGGCGCCCGCCCCCGCTCCAGCGCCGACGGCCGCGGCGAACTGAGAACCGAAAGCATGCAAACTAGCGAACCAAAGAAGCTCAACTACCTCAACGTCGAACACACCGTGTCGAGTTGGCTGCTCACCGTCGATCACAAACGCATCGGCATCCTGTACCTGGTCTCGATCACGTTCATGTTCCTGATCGGCGGACTGATGGCGGCGACGATCCGCACCGAACTGCTGACCCCGGCCGGGGATCTGATGTCGTCGGACACCTACAACAAGGCGTTCACGCTGCACGGCATCGTGATGGTGTTCTTCTTCCTGGTCCCGTCGATACCGGCCACGCTCGGCAATTTCCTGCTGCCGCTGATGATCGGCGCCAAAGACCTGGCGTTCCCGCGCCTGAACCTGCTGAGCTGGTACGTCTACATGGTCGGCGCGAGCATCGGCATCTTCGCGACGGTGACCGGCGGACTCGACACCGGCTGGACCCTGTACACGCCCTACAGCACCGCCTACGCGACCACCAACGTCGTGTTGCCGGCGCTCGGCATCTTCATCACCGGGTTCTCATCGATACTGACCGGCCTCAACTTCATCGTCACGATCCACAAGATGCGCGCGCCGGGCTTGACGTGGTTCCGGCTGCCGCTGTTCATCTGGGCCCACTACGCCACCAGCATGGTGATGGTGCTGGCCACGCCGGTGATCGCGATCACCGTGCTGATGGTCGCTCTGGACCGCGGACTGGGGCTCGGCATCTTCGACCCCAAGGCCGGCGGTGACCCGGTGCTGTTCCAGCACCTGTTCTGGTTCTACTCGCACCCGGCGGTCTACATCATGATCCTGCCGGCGATGGGCGTGATCAGCGAAGTGATCCCGTGCTTCTCCAAGAAGAAGATCTTCGGCTACAACTTCATCGCGGCCTCGTCGCTGGCGATCGCGGTACTCGGATTCCTCGTCTGGGGCCACCACCTCTTCACCACCCCGCAGTCGATGTACGCAGCGATGGCGTTTTCGATCATCTCGTTCGCGGTCGCGGTCCCCTCGGCGGTCAAGACCTTCAACTGGACCGCGACCATGTACAAGGGGTCGATCACGTTGGAAGCGCCAATGATCTACGCCTTCGGCTTCATGGGGCTGTTCCTGGTGGGAGGTCTGACCGGCCTCTTCCTCGGCGCCCTCGGGCTGGATCTGCACGTCCACGACACCTACTTCGTGGTCGCGCACTTCCACTACATCATGGTCGGCGGCGCAATCATGGCGTACATGGCGGGCCTGCACTTCTGGTGGCCCAAGATGACCGGCAAGATGTACCCCGAAGGCCCGGCCAAAGCCGCGGCGCTGATCATCTTCATCGGCTTCAACCTGACCTTCTTCCCGCAGTTCCTCGCCGGTTACGCCGGCATGCCGCGGCGCTACCACGAGTACCCGCCCGAGTTCCAGATCTTCAACGTGCTCTCTACCGCCGGCGCTTCGGTGCTCGCGATCGGTTACATGCTGCCGCTGTTCTACCTGCTCTGGTCGCTGAAATACGGCCGTGCTGCCGGCCCCAATCCGTGGGGCGCTACCGGACTCGAGTGGATGCTCGACTCGCCGCCGTCGCCGCACAACTTCGATCAGACGCCGGTCGTCACCTGGGAACCCTACGACTACCCCGAGGCGCACCGGCGCGCCGCGGACGACGCAGCCTCGGAGGCCGCCCGTGCCTGAAACCGCCTCGCGTCTCCAGCACCACTTCGCCAACGAAGAACAGCAGTACGACGCTGCGACCTTCGGGATGTGGGTGTTCCTCGTCACCGAGATCATGTTCTTCGGCGGCCTGCTGACAGCCTACGTCATCTACCGCGCGACCTTCCCCGAAGTATTCGCGACCGCCAGCCATCACCTCAGCGTCTACCTCGGCACCTTCAACACCGTGGTGCTGATCGGCAGTTCGCTCACCATGGCGATGGCAGTGCACTCGGCGCGGCTGGGACGCCGCCAGGCACTGGCCACCTATCTGATCCTGACGATGCTGCTCGGCTCGGTGTTCCTGGGTGTGAAGAGCTACGAGTACATCCACAAGTGGCACGAAGGCCTGTTTCCGGGCAACTTCTTCTACAATGGCCCCGACGCCGCCCACCAGCGGCTGTTCTTCTCGATCTACTTCGCGCTGACAGGCCTTCACGCCACCCACATGATAATCGGCATCGGCATCATGTTGGTTATGCTATGGATGGCCCTGAAGGGGCGTTTCGACGAGCACTGGTACACACCGGTCGAGATCACCGGCCTCTACTGGCACTTCGTCGACTTGGTGTGGATATTCCTCTTTCCCTTGCTCTATCTCATCGAACGTCACGGCTAGGAGCCCGGTGAAAATGGCCCATCTGCTGCGTTACGCGCCAAACCGCTCACTACAGCGTACTGAAGTACGCTTTCGTTCGCGACTTTTCGCGCGCGCCTTGCATCTGGACCATTTTGAACGCGCTCACAATGCTCTTTCAATAGTCTGGTAGGAGACCCGGCATGTCGACGCACCACTACGATCCGCAGGCTACGGTCCGTGCCTACATCATGGTTTTCGTCTGCTTGATGCTCTTCACGGCGCTGACGGTGGCGGCGGCTTTCGTCGACCTGGGACAGTTCAACAACGCAGTCGCGATGGTTATCGCCGTCACCAAAGCGCTGCTGGTCGCGATGATCTTCATGCACCTGCGCGGCGGCTCGCCGCTCAACCTGCTGTGGATCTGCAGCGGCGTGTTCGGCTTCGCGATCATGATCGCGTTCCCGCTGCTCGACCTGCTGAGCCGCAACCTCCTCGGCATCCCGGGAAAGTAGCCGGCGCGACCGGCCTGCACTAGCAGATTTTCGAAAGAGCGTTGTGAGCCCGTTCAAAATGGTCCAGATGCAAGGCGCGCGCGAAATGCCGCGAGCGGAGGCGTAGCGGAGCTACGTCGTAGCGAGTGGTTGCGCGCGCACGAGCCCCGAGCTGGTGACGGGCGAGCCCGAGTAGACAGGCGTGATCCTCACGCGTCGCCAGCTCCGCGCTCGTGGGCCATTTTCAACGGGCTCTAGTCCGCATGCCGCGTAGCAGTTCTACCAGGTGAGGCGGCGCCTTCTTCGGTGATCCGCAATCGAAGGGCGGCTGCGGATCGTATTCGATGCCGAGTTGCACCGCCTTTGCGAAGTCCTCGCCCGCCTCGAGCGCAGCCAGCGTCAGCGCCATGTCGATGCCGGCCGAGACGCCGGCTCCGGTGATGACCTTGCCGCTGCGAACCACCCGCTGCTCGGTGTAACGTGCACCGAGGGCCTCGAGCCTGTCGGCGCTCGCCCAGTGCGTGGTCGCATCGAGGCCGTCGAGAATGCCGGCGGCGCCGAGAATCAACGAGCCGGTGCACACCGAAGTCGTCCACTTGGTGGTCTGGTGAACGCGTCGCACCCAGTCGACGATTTCAGCGTCGGCGGCCGCCGCTTCGTCGCCGGGACCGCCCGGTATCAGCAGGATGTCGGGTAATCCGGCCTCCGCGATCGAGACTTCGGCCATCACCGTGAGCATGCCGGTGTCGGTCGTCACGGGTCCGGCCTTCTTGGCGGCAAATCGCAGCCGCGCACCGGGAATGCGCGACAGGACCTCGTAGGGCCCGATGCAGTCGAGGGCAGTGAAACGGTCGTACAACAGGACGATGATCTCCACGCCTATCCTCTCTTGCCGCGCATCTCTTCGAGTTGCTGGCGGAACTCCTCACAAGGATCGTCGTCCTTGCCGCGCGGCGTGAACCACACGTAGTCGAACGGCAGAGTCTCCGCACGCAGCGATTCGGCATAATCCGCCGGCTCTTCGGCTCCCGGCTGGACCTCGAGAATCGCCAGCGACCGCACGCTCACCGACGGGTCGAGGTCGTGCAGCACCATCGGCACACCGTAGTCAGACCGCGCGTGGCCGAACCCTGCTATCAGCAGCGCACCTTCGGCGGCGCTGCGGCCGCCGGCAAGCAGCGCGCGCGCCATCGCCAGGTCGCGGCGCCGTTGCACGGTGATCATCGGCGCGATCATCGACTCGGGTGCATAGCCGCAGTGCGAGTCGCCGATCTCCGCGGCCATCGCCGCGCGAACACGGGCCGGCAATGGACGCGCGAGCGCCGGATCGTCGCCGGCCGCGTTCTCTGCCGCCGAGAAATCGGCGGCGGCCAAGCGCTTGCGCGAAAGACCCGCCGCAACTATCGGCAGTTGCCACGAAACAGCGGCCTCGAATACCGGCCGGTAGATCTCGAAAGGCGGCCATCCGCTCTTCTGCCACTCCAGCGCCGAACCGAGCTGATCGACGCCGTAAGGAGATGCCTGCAGGCTGCGATCGACGTCGCCCTGTTTGTCGGTATCGATCATCTCGAAAACCACGCGCGGCCGACGCCCGCCGCTCGAGATCGCGCCGATCAGCCATGCCTGCAGCCGGTGGTGATCGACGTTGTCGTGCTGCTCGCCGAGCAGCAGCAGACGGACTCGCGAGAATGTCGCGAGCATCTCCGCGCTCGTGACGAAACGTGCGTGACGAACGTCGAAGATGCGGCCCACCAGCGGGTGGTCGCGCGCCAGCGGAGACTCCAGCGCCGGCGGCTCCTTCATCGCGCCGAGATCGCTGGCGCCTCGCCCCCACCACGGAGATGCCACCGCGTCAGTCGCCGCGACCAACAGCACCACGGCCGCGGTCATCGCCGTTCGCCCTGCGACAGACCGCAAGCCGAAACGGACACCCGACAGCGCCGGAATCCTCGTCATCGAGGAAGGTGCGAAGATGTTGCGCGCAGCGCGCGGACCGCCGAACACCGAGTTGCGCACGAGGCCTGTACTCAGCGAACTCTCTCCAGGTACTGACCGGTAGCGGTGTCGACGCGCACGCGCTCGCCCTCTTTGACGAAAGCCGGCACCGTCACCATCAGGCCCGTCTCCAACTTGGCCGGTTTGGGACTGCCCGAAGCGGTTGCGCCTTTCATCTCGGGCGGTGTCTCCACGACGGTGAGTTCGATGACGCCGGGAGGCTCGATGCCGATCGGGCGCCCTTCGTACATCTCCATCTCGATCTGGATGCCGTCGACCAGGTAGTAGACGTTGTCACCGAGAGCCTCGGCTTCGAGGCCGATCTGATCGTAGGTCTCGGTATTCATGAAGTGGTAGGTGTCGCCCTCTTTGTAGAGGTACTGCATCATGTGCTGTTCGAGTTGGACGCGTTCGATGTTTTCGGTCGAACTGAAGCGCGCCTCGGTGGACAGCCCGGACTTCAGGTTGCGAAGCTTGGCCTGAACGAAGGCACGCAGGTTACCGGGGGTGCGGTGCTGAAATTCGAGCACCCGATGCGGAGCGCCGTTGAAGATGATCACGGTGCCGCGGCGAAGGTCGCTGGCGTTCATGGCGGGTTTCCTCCTGAAGATCCCGGGTCCGAAACAGCCCGGAGAGTCAGCGACAATACACGAGACACAGGCAGGCCCAAACAGCCTCCCACAGGTTCGAGTGAAGGCCGCCGTCTCGCGGGCGCAGGGCGGTTTGGCCGCCCGTGGGCAAGCGACCCCGGCTCGGGGGGATACGCGCGAAGAGCAGGCCGCGACGCGGAGCGAAGCCCGGGCGGCGCTTGCCATTGTGCGGCGGAACCGGCTACGGGAGCCTTCATAGGGAGCAGCGCCGCCGTGCCACCGCTGATCGCGCGCGACGGAGCCCGGACCGGCAAACCGATCGCCGCCGACGGCGCCGACGGCCGACTCGAACGGACGCATAGGGAGGCAACCCACGATGAACGAGGCCACGATCGAGCTCTTGCAGTTCCCGTTCTCCCACTTCAACGAGAAGGCGCGCTGGGCACTGGATTTCAAGGGCATCGCGCACCAGCGCACCAACTACCTTCCGGGGCCCCACGTACCGCAGATACGCAAACTCACCGGTCAGAACGCGGTGCCGGTGCTGCGCATCGACGGGAAAGTGATCTTCGGTTCGGCGCGCATCATCGACGAACTCGAACGGCGCCATCCGACGCCGGCCCTGTACCCGCAAGATTCCGGCGCCCGCAACCAGGCTCTGGAGTTGCAGGCCCGCTTCGACAACGACCTCGGACCGGCAACGCGCCGTCTGATCTTCGACGCCACGCTGGGCGAGCCGGCCTACGTTGCCGACATGTTTTCGACCGGACATCCGCAGTGGAAGCGCACGCTCTACCGCGTGGCTTCACCGCTTACGGCGATCCTGATCCGATCCGGCAACGGCGTTGACGTCGAGCGCGTGCGCAAAGCCGTAGTGACGGTCGAGACGACGCTCGACTTCCTGGCCGACAGAACCGCGGCAACGGGTTATCTGGTCGGAGACTCTTTCAGCGTCGCCGACCTGACGGCCGCCGCACTGCTCGGCCCGATCACCGACGTCGCGCATCCCGACATGAAGAAACCGCGGCCGATGCCCGCGCGCGCCGAAGCTCTCATCAAGCGTTACGCCGACCATCCGGCGGTGCGTTGGTCGATCGAGATGTACCGGCGCCACCGGCCCTGATCGTAACGAAAGCGCCCCCGGCCGAGGCAAGACCGACGCCACGGACGAGAGCATTGGGCACGCAGTCGATAGGAGCCCCTTCATGCACGCTCCTCTTCGTAGCCTGCCCCGACTCGCGCTGAGCGTCTTCTTGCTGGTGCTGGGCGCACCTACGTCAGCCTTGGCCGTTGCCGAAGCCGCCGGCATGTAGTGCGCGGGCCTGTGTCGCATCAACGTCCCGCCGGTCTGTTTCTCAACGCCCGCCGCCGCGTGTGAATCGATGTACGCGGCCTGCACCAATACCAAGAACTGCTGCTTCGGCGGCGCCAGTGCGACCAGCAGTTACTCGGTAGCCAAGTGCAAGTGGCTGACCAGCCCTGGCGGCATCTATCCCGGTAGCGTCAGCTTCGCCTGCCCGATCGGTTACATGAGAATTCCGCCGGGCCGCTGCATCAAGAACGACGAGGCCGAAGACAACGAGCGCCCGCCTTGCCGAAGCCCCGGCGGTTCCAACGCCAGCCCTGCCACACCAAATCCGATCAGTCTTCTCACGGGCTCCAAGTTGCTCAGCGCCACCGACTTCGAGACCGCCGACGGCCTGCTGCGCGTATCGCGCTCGTATCGAAGCACGCCGATGGGTCGCGTCGAGGTCGCGTTGTATCCACCGGTCGGAATGGGCTCGGGGTGGCGCCTGGACCTTCTTCCCGAACTCCACATCAGGCCCTACTTCAGTTCTCAGAAGACCGCCACGCTGCACTGGCCCGACGGCTCTTCGTGGGACTTCCAGCGCCAGAGCGACGGCACGATGGCGCCGATCTCCAGTTCGATGTCGATGCTCCCGCATGGAGACTTCCGGTTGTCCTTCGACGGGACTTGGCCGAGCGACCTCAACGAGGTTGAGACCGCTCCCACCACCTGGAAGGTCATCGATCCCAAGGGCAACGTGTGGATCCTCGGGACCTTCAACTTCATCGGCGAGGTGCCGGCCCGCTATCGCACCGGGCTTCCGCTGTCGCGCACCACCCGCGAAGGCTACCGCCTCGACTACACCTACGGCGCGCAGAGCCAGCTGACCACGGTCATCGACAGCTTCGGCCGCACCATCGAGCTGACCTGGATCTTGCGCGACGAAAATTTCCCTCCCGATTTCGTCAACGAACCAATCACGCCGATTGCGATCAGTGACATCGCGCTCCCGGACGGAACTTCGCTGCACTACAGCTATTCCCCGGTCACTCCCATCCAAGCCGCGGTGCAGCCGGCCGACCGCCTGGATGCGGTCGAGCGTCTGGCCGCCAACGGCGTAGGGGTTCTGGAAACGACCGTGTACCACTACGAGGACAGCGATTTTCCCACCTACGTTACAGGCATCACCGACGGCCGCGATGTCAGGGCCTGGGACTTCGACTACGACGGCCGTGGCCGGGCGATCTCGAGCGCGAAAGCCGGCGGCGTCGACGGCTTCGCCGTAGCCTACTCACCAAGCAGCACGGCGCCGGTGTGGCGCGACGTCACCAATCCCCTCGGGCGTACCTCGCGCTACCGTTACAACGGCTTGACGAACACGCGCCTGGTCGGCATCGACGGCGGCGCCACGACCAACTGCCCGGCCGATGCTTCGAGCATCTCGTACTTCGCATCTGGACAAACCGCCGCCGGTTACATCTCTTCGACCACGGACCAGGAAGGCCGCCAGACGACCTACACACGCGACGGACGCGGCAGAGCCACCACGATCACGCAGGCCGCCGGCACCGCCGACCAGCGCGTGACCACGCAGACGTGGCACGCCACCTACGACGTTCCCACATCGATCGTGCGTGCGGGCCTGAGCACGACCTACACTTACAACGCCACCGGCGCCCTCACGTCGCTGACTCAGCTCGACACTACGACGCACACGGTTCCCTACCCAACCAGCGGGCAGACCAGGACGTGGGCGTTCACTTATACACCGCAGGGGCTTCTCGACACGGTTGACGGTCCGTTGCCCGGCGCCGTCGACGTCGTCGACTACGACTACGACTCCAGCGGCTACCTCGCGCAGGTGACCGATCAGGCCGGACACGTGACGCAGGTGGTGTCTGTGAACGGCCGCGGCCAGCCCACCGAGATCCTCGACCCGAACGGCGTGACCACGCTGGTCGAATACGATGCACTGGGCCGAGCTACTGAGATCACCCGCGACGTGGGCGGCATCGAAGCGGTGACGGCAATCGAGTACGACGGCGCCGGCGACATCACCAAGCTGACCCGTCCGGGCGGTTCCTGGCTCTCCTACACCTGGGACGACGCCCGTCGTCTCATCACCATCACCAGCGAGAGCGGCGAGACCATCACCTACGCTTACAACAACGCCAGCCGCCCGATTTCGGTGGATGTGCGCTCGCAGAGCGGCTCCATCGTAGCCTCGCGCACGTTGGCTTACGACGAAATCGGCCGCGTTCGGCGGCTGATCGGCGCAGGACTTCAAGAGACGGGACTGACCTACGACAAAGTCAGCAACCTCTCGACGCTGACCGATCCGCGCGGTGGTCTCTACGACTACGCCTTCGACCGGCTCGACCGCATGATCTCAGAGGTCGACCCTGAGCTTGGCCAGACCACGGTCTCCTACGATCAGCGCGACAACGTCACCGCGGTCGAGGATGCCGAGAACCTATCAACGACCTACGTCCGCAACGGCTTCGGCGACGTTATTCGCCAGAGCAGTCCCGACACCGGCGTGACCGACTACGTGGTCGATGAGCGCGGTCTGGTCACTGCCGCCACCGACGCTCGTGGCGTGGTGACGAATTTCACGTATGACGCGCTGGGCAGGATGCTAACCCGCAGCTATCCCGCCTCCTCCGACGAGGATGTCTCCTACACATACGACGACACGACGGGCGGGAACCACGGCATCGGGAGGCTGACCGGCTTCACGGACGGCTCAGGGGCTACCTCCCACCGATACGACGGTGTGGGCCGAATCACCCAGGTGACGCAGGCTATCGCTGGTGACGCGTTCACCACCGGATACGAATACGACGCGGCGGGCCGCGTGGTGAACGTGACCTATCCTTCGGGCCGCGTGGTGACCTATGAGCGCGACCTTGGCGGGCACGTCACCGGCATCACTACCAAGGCCAGTGCCTTCGGCATTTCGGAGCCGGTGGTCTCAAACATTCTCTACCAGCCTTTCTACCCGGCCGAACTCTTCGCCGGCGGTGCGCAAGCACCGGCCCTCGGCATGCCTCACCTAGCCGGCCTCGTAGGCCTGACCCATGCCAACGGCCTCGACCTGGTGATGAACTACGACGCCGACGGCCGCCTGACAGACATGCGCACGGCCGACGGCACGACCGAGGTTCAGGATCTCAGTCTGTCCTACGACGACGGCGCCAACATCACCTCGATCACCGACAACCTCGACGCCTCGCGCAGCCAGAGCTTCGGCTACGACGACGTCGGACGGCTCACCTACGCGTCGGGTCCGTACGGCGATATCGACTACACCTACGATCTGGTCGGCAACCGCACCCACCGCACCATCGACGACGGCGTGGTGATCGACGAAGTCTACGCTTACGGTGCCGGCACGCATCGTCTGGCGAGCGTGACGGCAGGCTCATTGACGCGGGCGCTTGGCTACACGGCTGCGGGCTCGACCAGCAGCGACACGCGCTCGGGAACTCCGCTGACTCTTGCTTACGGGAACTCCGGCCGCCTGGGATCGGTGAGCGCGAGCACCGGCCCGCTGGCCTCGCGGGAGTATTCCTACGACGCTGCGGGCCACCGTGTTCACGAGGTAAAGTTGGATCGAATCGGCGAGGGCATACAGGCCTCGGCGCGTTCGTACGTCTACGATCTGGCTGGGCACCTGGTGGCCGAGTACTCAACACTCGGTCTGTTCCCGCTACTCCGGTACGAGTACCTGTGGCTCGGCGACACGCCGGTGGCAATGGTCGACCACACGGCGCCGCCGGGGACTCCCATTGCGGCGATACACACCGACCACCTGGGAAGGCCGCAGAAACTGACCGACGCCTCGCAGACGCTGGTGTGGGACGGACAGTTCGATCCCTTCGGCGAAGAGCATGCGGTAACAGCAACGACGGACATGCCGCTACGTTTCCCAGGCCAGGAGTGGGACGCCGCAACGGCGCTGAGCCAGAACTGGAACCGCGACTACGATCCGACGCTCGGGCGATACATCGAGAGCGATCCGATCGGGCTGGGGGGCGGGGCAAGCACGTATGCATACGCAGCGGGCAACTCGATGAGTTTGATCGATCCCGAAGGGCTGACGGCTTTCTGTACGGCGCGATTACACGCCGCGCCTTGGCTCGATTTCGGAGGCTACGGCCCGTTCCATCACACCTTCCTTTGCAGCAACGATCTGGACGGTCGTTGCGGAGGACAGGACCGGGCCGGGAACGGCCTGCTCAGCCTCGGGGGTCGAAGCGAGGATGAATTCGACCCCGATCGCTGTGAGAACGTGCCGGGCGACAATTCTTGCATCGACCGCTGTGTCGGGAGACAGATCATTAGCCTTTCGCGGCCGCTGTACACCGTAGTTCCTGCCTGGATCAAGCCGGTGCTTCCGCCCGGACTGGGCTGGCTCCTCGACGGAGCGCAGAACTGCGAGGAATGGGCCATCAGAACCCTGTGGGAATGTCGGTCGCAGTGCGCAAGACAGGGAGTGTGACCGGCTGTGCGAGCCATCGGGGGCATTCTCGTGTTTGCTTTGTTCTGTGTCATCTCGGGATGCAGTCGTGAGCCTCGCGCTATCTATTTTATCCCACACGGCTTTGTTGGATGGGTGTGCGTCTATAAAGGTGACCCGAACGCTGCGCCAGCTGAACTCGAAGGGGACTTTGAGCTCTTCCGCATCGACCGCGACGGGATCGCGCGCACCAGTAGGCCCGGTAAGTCGGGCGTTGGCTACATAGATAAGTTCTTCTACGTAGATGACGATGGTAGTCGTACGCCAGTTCCGTGGGCTGACCTGGGTGGTGGAGGAACTTCTTCTGACCGGTCTGGTCCACGTGGACGGTATGTTTTCATCCTCTGGATCGGCGCCAATCAGCGTCCTTACGACGGAGTGTCTCACGACAACGAACCGCCGGCCGGCCCGCCATGTGGCCCGCGACAGCCCCGCCGTTGAATATTCTGACGGCGCGGCGTGTCCGTTCGCGCCGAACCATCAGTCACCCGGGAGCCGGTCCATGTTGTATCGAGCATCTTTCGAGCCGTTCGCCTCGTATCCAGCCGGGTTGCCCGAGTGAAGTCGCACAGAGGCCGGTCCGCGCTCCTCGCACTCGCCGGCATCTTCGTTTGGTTTGCGCTCCTCGGGTGCGAAGGTATCGAGTCATCCTTCACCTTGGCTGCTGAATCGCGGTTGCCGAGGTGGATAGAACTGCCATCGGGCGTGCAACGGTCTGACGTCAACGTCGAAGTTACGTACTACACGGATGGTCACGTGCGCGTCGATGTCCGTTCCCGTTCGTGGCGCCGTGAACTTCTGGAATCCAGGAACGGTCAGAGGCGCTGGCATCCAGTAACTGCAGCCGAGCTAGAAAGGCGAAACCGGGGCGGCGTCTACCCGAACTATGACGAGATAACGGTCGATGGCATCACGGAACTCTTCGAACAGCGTGCAATGGAGCCGAAGATCTACCTGCTCGACTCTCTGCCGGGTGACTCGCCGAAGGAGTGAGGAGCGGATGCGAAACCGCGGAAGCGGACCTAGCGGCCCGCGGTTCGGAGCAACACCCTCTTGCCAAGTCGACTCAGCAAGATTCGCACGAGAGATAGGCAATCGGGTAGCCGCCTACGATCGGGAGATAGGTATAGAGAGAAGGGAGGATCTGGAATGCATTTGTATTCACTGATGACGACTCGACCGCCGATAACCGCGGCCGCGTTCTTGCTGGTGGCCGTAGCCACGCTCGCGTTGTGGAACGCCGCCCTCGCGGAACAACGGCCGGTTCCACCCATGCCGAACTCTTGCGCCGAGACGGCCTGCGCCGCTATCCGCTCCTCAGCCGAGTTGGTGTGCTCGGAGGCGACGTGGGATGCCGACGGGTGTGACATCGCGCTTGCGGACCTGGAGAAGTGTTTCGAGACTTGCGCGGGCGGTGAATAGAGGAATCCGTTCGGTCGATCGCGTAACCGGCGCGGCCGGCCGAACGGATGTGCCTTTTCCCAGGAGAATCGCTCGCAGCGCCACGACAGCGCTTGGTCCTCGGTACTCGGAAAAGCAACGGAAACGCGCCGCTCGTGACAACGCTATCACCGGCCGTGGGCGACCGGCGCTTTCTTTGAACGCGACGAGTTGAAAGATCACGCCTGCACGATCGTCTTCGTGGGTAACACAGGAGACTGCCGTGTACCCCGAACTCCAAACGATCGAGGCCGCCGTTCGTCACTTCGGCGGATCTCCGCTCGCGTTCGATGTTCTGCAACGTCCCTCGCGTTACCGATTCTTCGAATCCCACCAAGTGCCGGGCGCTTGGATTCCGTACCGCCCGATCGGAAAGGTCGACGTCATCTTCGGCGATCCGCTGCTGCCGAACGCTTCCGCCGCGAGCGTCCTGGCCGATTTCTTCGGAACTCGCGAGCGCGACGGACGACAGGTTCTCGGCTTCTCGGAGAGCACGGACTCGGCAGAGTTCGCCGAGACATCGAGGTCGCAAGCGTAAACCGCGCAGGGCACCCAGCCCCACGGCGACGTTGAACACGGACCCGCACCAAGCGGGGCCTCCAGGGCCAACCGCAAAGAAGTGGAAACCGCGGGGCTGCTTCGATACAGGTCGATCAGACACACCCGCGCACCGGCGCCGGATGCCGGGCTGCTACGCCGCGGACGGACGCGGAACGGGGGCAAGCATGAAGACCTTCTCTTTCAAGATCGACGCGCTCACGGGCGAAGAGTTTCTCGAAGTCTACATCCGCGGGCGCCAACTGCTGACCGATCCGCTCCTCAACAAGGGCTCGGGCTTCACGCAAGAAGAACGGATCGCGTTCGGCCTCGACGGCTACCTGCGCTCGGGTCATTCCTCGATCGAAGTGCAGGTCGAGCGCAGTCTCGAAGCCTATCGCCGCAAGCCCGACGCGATGGAACGTTACATTTTCCTGAGCGGCCTGCTCGACCGCAGCGAACCGCTCTTCTACCGGCTTCTCTGCGACAACCTCACCGAAATGGTGCCGATCGTCTACACGCCCACGGTCGGGCAGGCGTGCCTGGAACTGAGCCACATCCAGCGCCGATTCCGCGGCCTCTACGTCAGCCCCGACAACATCGGGCGCATCGACGAGATATTCCAGTCGATCAGCCGGCCGCACGTCTATCTGATCGTGGTGACCGACGGCGAGCGGATTCTCGGCCTCGGCGACCTCGGCTCGGACGGCATGGGGATCCCGGTCGGGAAGGTCAGCCTCTACGTGGCCGCCGGTGGGCTCCACCCGGCCGTGTGCCTGCCGATCTGCCTCGACATCGGCACCAACAACGAACGGCTCCTGGCCGACCCGCTCTACCTCGGGTACCGCCACCACCGCCTCGAGGGCGAGGCCTACCAAGAGATCGTCGAGCGCTTCGTCCTCGGAGTGCAACGCAACTTCCCCGATGCCCTCTTGCAGTGGGAGGATTTCGCCAAGAACAAGGCGCTGCAAAACCTCGCGCGCTACCGCGAGCGGATCCTCTCGTTCAACGACGACGTTCAGGGGACCGGCGCCGCCGCGCTCGCCGCGCTGCTGACGGCGATGCGGATCAAGAAAACCGCTTTCGATCAGCAATGCTTCGTCGTCGTCGGTATGGGGCAGGCCGGCTCGGGAATCTGCTACATGATCCGAACGATGCTGCGGCAAAGCGGGCTCTCCGATGACGAAGCGCGCCGCCGCCTTTTCGCGATCGACGTGCAGGGTCTGCTCCTCGAAGACGATCCTGCTCTCGAACCCCAGCAGAAGATGTACGCTCAGTGCCGCGCCGCAGTCGAGGGCTGGCAGCTCGAGTCAACCTCGAGCATCGGACTTCTCGACGTGGTCAGGAACGCCAAGGCCACCGTCCTGGTCGGCGTAACCGCACAACGCGGATTGTTCAGCGAAGAGATTCTCGAGGCCGTCGCCCGCAACACCGACCGTCCGGTGGTGCTGGCGCTGTCGAATCCGACCTCGCGCACTGAATGTACGCCCGAGGAACTCGCGCGTGCGACCGATGGCCGCGGGTTGCTCGCCACCGGGAGTCCCTTCCCGCCGCTGCAGTGGAACGGCCACACGATCAGGACTTCGCAGGGAAACAACCTCTTCATCTTCCCGGGTGTCGGACTTGGCGCGCTGGTAGGTAAGGCGCCCAAGGTAACCGACAAGATGTTTCTCGCGGCTGCGCACGCCGTCAGCGCGATGGTGACAGCCGCCGAGGAAGAGCAAGGCCTGCTGCTGCCTGACATGGAGACCATCCGCGAAGTCTCAGCGCGAGTGGCAACTGCCGTCGCGATCGAAGCGCGCGACGCCGGTATCGGCCGCCTCCTTTGCGACGCCGAACTCGAGGCCATCATACGCCACGCGCAATGGGAGCCGCGCTTCAGTCCCTACCGGCCGGGTCCGATGTCACTGCGCTGAGACGGCAGGCACGGTTCCAACAGCGCGACCCGGTAAAGCAAATCTCATGGGACAGCGGCACCCTCGATCATCTTCTCGAAGCCGGCGACGTCGCGCCGCAAGGCGGCAAGTTGTTCCGCGTTCAGCGAGCGCCGTACGGTACCGTGGTAATCGAGAGGATCGATGGCGGCAGCGTCACCGCGGTTCAGTTGGTAGTGAAGGTGCGGCGCAGTCGAGTGTCCGGTGTTGCCGCTCAGGGCGATCAACTGACCGACGCTGACGCGGTCTCCTTCCTTGACGCGGTTGGCGCTGAGGTGCAGGAACTTGGCGAGCACACCGTCGTCGTAGCGGATCTCGATGCAGTTGCCGTTGGCATTCCAATTCCAGTTCGCGCGCGTGACCGTACCCGCGCGTGGCGCGGTGACCTCGGTTCCCACCGGAGTCTTGAAGTCCATGCCTTTGTGAGTCGGACGGTCCTTGAGCAGGCTGGTGATCTGCTCGTAGTGCGCAATCGGGCCGTCCTTCAAACGAAGCGGTGCCTCGGTGCCGTCCAGATGCCAGTAGCTCGGGAATTGGTCTCCCGGGGCCTGCCAGCGGTAGGCCGCCAGGGGCTTGCCGAGCCTCCTGCACTGCAGGCTGCCGGCCGCGATCTCGGGCAGGCCATCAGATCCCTTGCGCCACACGGCAGCCAGCGAATCACCGACATTCAGGTCACGCCGCATGTCCACGTCCCAGACGAACAGCCGGGTGAACACGCTGGCCAGCGCATCGCCGTCTTGCCCGGCCGAGAGTTGGAACGTGCGCGCCAGAGATTGCTCGACCTTTGCACCGAGCACCGTCCAGCCGCCGCTCTGCGCTTCGCCGCTTTGCGGTTCGACCGCAGTCGGCTGGGCGACCGCAGGTGCGGCAGTGTCGCTCTGTGAGGCTTGCTGGGGCGCGGCGGCACCGGCCGTGGCAGCCGGATCCGCAACCGCGACTGTAGCAGCCTGCTGCGGCCGGGGGCACGAGCCGGGCCACAGCAGCAGCACCGCGTTGAGAAGCAGCGAACACCCCAGCAGAACGTAGAGCAGCGAGGTCTTGTTGTTACGCAGATCGGCCATCAACAGCCTCCTAGCAGCCGGTTGAAAATGGCCCATCTGCGGCGTTGCGCGCGAAACCACTCGCTACGACGTACTGAAAGTACGCCTCCGCTCGTTGTTTTTCGCGCGCGCCTTGCATCTGGACCATTTTGAACAGGCTGATGGACGGTTTCTCTACAGACACCTAGCGGAAGCCGGGCGACGATATCAACTGCCGGCGCCCGCCGTAGCTAAAACAAGCACAACCTACGCCGCGCGGGCACAGCCGCAGGCGCCTCACCAGGCACGATTCAAACTGCTCCGCGCTACTTCCTCACACCTACCGCGCGAGCATCGACGGCAGGCCGTCGCGCAGCCCAAGGCACGGCCTGTTCGAGCTGAGAAGCTACCTGGATCAGCAGATCCTCGCGCCCGAAGGCCGATACCAGTTGTACGCCGATCGGCAGCCCGGCCCCGTTCACGTGCAGCGGCAGCGACATCGCGGGTTGTCCGGTGACGTTGAACGGAGCGCAGAACACCAGCAGGTTTCCCGAGCGCATGAACGCGTCCATCGGCTTGGCGGGGTCTGGGATCATCTCGCCGATCCGCGGCGGCGGCGCGGCGATGGTCGGAGTGACCAGCAGATCGAAGCCGCTCGCCCACCATGCCGCCATCCTGCGCTGGTAGGCCTGATAGGCATCGAGCGCAGCCAGGTACCGGGTCGCGCTGACTTGCCGCCCCATCTGTGTCACCGCCCAGTTGTCGCAATCGAGATCGCCGGGGCCGAGCTGGCGGCCGAGCAGTTCGCTGAACAATTCGACTTCGCGCGCCTGCGCACTCGAAATGACGACGACCAGGTGCTCGAACAAAGTCGAGCCGGACAGATCGGGCGGCGACGAAATCTCGACGTGGTGGCCGAGGCTCTGCAAAGTGCGCGCGGCCGATTCGGCGGCCGCGCTGCAGTCCGGATGCACTCCGGCTTCGTGCGACGACAACAAACCTATGCGTAGCCGGCCGGGATCGCGCCCGACTTCGCTTGCGTAGGCGCGCCGCGGCGGCGCTGCTTCGTAGGGATCGCCCGGCATCGTCCCGTGGACGCAATCGAGCAGCGCCGCCGCATCGCGAACCGTTCGCGACAGCGCGAACTCGAACACCATGCCGCCCCAGAACTCGCCGATGTCGGGTCCCAGGGATATGCGGCCACGAGTGGGTTTGAGCCCGACCAGACCGCATTGGCTGGCCGGATTACGGATCGAACCACCGCCGTCGCTGGCGTGCGCTATCGGCACCATCGCCGCCGCCACCGCCGAGGCGGCGCCGCCGCTGGATCCGCCCGAGCAGTGATCGGTATTCCACGGACTGCGGCACGAGCCGTAGGCGCGCGGCTCGGTGATCGCCCAGGCACCGAGTTCGGGAACGTTGGTCCTGCCCAGTACGACGAGCCCGGCGGCGAGGAATCTCTCGACCAGATAAGAGGTCGTGCGGGCACGAAAATCCGCGTCGCGCAGGAACGTGGTTCCCCAGTGATGCGGATCGCCGGCAAGATTACCGCACCCCAGATCCTTGAGCAGGAACGGCACGCCGCGAAAGCGGCCATCCGGAAGTGTTCCGGCGGCCTGCCTGCGCGCGCGCTCGTAACTCTTGTGGATGACCGCGTTCAGACGCGGGTTGAGTTCTTCGATCGCCGCGATCGCGGCCTCCGTCACCTCGCTAGCGGTGACTTGTCCGCTCGCGATCAACTCGGCAAGGCCCAGCGCGTCGTGCGTTGCGTACTCGGATACCTTCACTTGATCGTTCCTCCGTTGCGAGCCCGTTGAAAATGGCCCATCTACGGCGTTGCGCGCGAAACCACTCGCTACGACGTAGCTCCGCTACGCCTCCGCTCGCGGCTTTCGCGCGCGCCTTGCATCTGGACCATTTTGAACGGGCTCACGACGCTTTTTCAACAGCCTCTTAGTGCGTTCGGCCGCGCACGATCACTGCACCTCACTCGGCTTACCAACCGCTGCGGCCGGCGGCGCCAGCGACGGGTCGATTCGGAAGCCGCCGCCCGGGTCTCCCGGGTGCAGTAACGCGAGCCCCGGGTTCGCAGTCGGCGTACACAGCAGAGCGTCCCAGCAAGTCTGTCCCTGAGGCACCGAGACCACCAGCCCGCTCGCTAGCGTTTGCTCGTGCAGTATCGGCTGCGGCCAGAGCTGGAAACGCGGCAGGTCGCAACCAAGAGCACCGCCGTCGTAGAACGCGAGCGCGGTCAGCGCGGCCGTCACCACCGCCACTGCCGCGCGCCCGCCGCGACCCGCGCCACTGGCAGTGGTACCGCCGAGTGCCCACAGCATCGCCTGGATGCCGAGCAACCACAGCGCGGCGCCGGCAAAGCGCGGGCGCGGCGCCATCTGGAACCAGAATGCCAGCGCGACCAGCGTCGGCACCAGCGCCAGCAGCGGCAGACCCGGCCGGCTCTCGGTGCCGCGCCTGAGCATCCACAGCAGCGGACCGACGACGATCGCGGCCGCGGCCATCCCAAGCGGCAGCAGCACGTCGCGCGTCTTCCATCCCAGGCTGTCGAGCGAACCGAGGAACCACTTGGGGTCTCTCCACGCCAGCGTGATCGACCCATGCAACGAACTGGTGTCGCGAATCAGATCCGCCACATCTGCCGGCGCCCGCCACGCCACCGACAAGCCGCCCACGGTGCTCGGATAGAGCGGATATCCGCTCATCACCACGTTGCCAGCGAGCCACGGCACGATCCAGATCAGGCCGAGCAAGGCTGCACCGGCAAGCGCGCGAGTCCCGTTACCTCGGCGCATTGCGACCGCGGTCGCCAACACCAGCGTCGTCGAGCCCAGAGCGGCCAGCGACAGCTTGACCGTGACTGCGGCGGTCGCCAGCACCGCGAGCGCGCACAGCAGGTCGGCGCGATCCTCGACGCCGCTCAGGAATGCGATCATCTCGCCGGCCAGCACCACGCCCACCACGAACACTGCGAAATCAGGTGCCGGGCTGCTCAGGTTGTAGTTGAAGGCCATCATCACTGCCACCGGCAGGAACGCCATGTGGAACAGTTCGGCCGCGCTGCCGCCGCCGCTACGCAGAGTGCGCGATGCGCCGAGGAGTCCGCGCGCGAACAGCGCCAGCAGCAGCAGCCCGTTGGCTACGTGGTGGGAGGCGTGCACGAACGGTCCCGTCTCGAGCAGCGCGACGTAGTGGAAATAGGTCTGGTTGTACGCCAGCGGCGCCGACAGATTGGCGAGTCCCGGCACGATCGGGTACGCGCGCAGCCACGCCACCGTCGGTACGAAATAGTAGCCGGTGTCGCCGTTGCCGATCTGACACATGGCGCGACTCTTGGCCAGCCAGTACGTCGTCACGCTCAGCACGAGCAGCGCCGGCAGATGCCTGCGCACACCGCGGGCGAAATCTCGCCACGGCCGCGTTCCGGCCAGCAACCAGCCGAGCGCTCCGGCCAGCGCCACTACCACCAACGCACGGTCGTCGATCGGCAGCGCGAAGTGCCACACCTGCAGGAACAACAGCAGCGTCGCCCAACCGAGCCAGAAGCAGCGCAGCCAGCCGGCGGCGCCGCCCGCCGAAGTGCGCACCCACGCCCTCTGCACCAAAGCGCCGAGCCCGCCAAGAACGAGCGCGAGCGCGAACCAAGCCGCTACGATCAGGCTGAACCCGCTCCACGCTTCAGCGTCGGACCGGAAGAGTCTGGCGGCAGCGTCGAGCACGTTCGCCACCGTGTAGCGTGGACGTGCCACGTATCAAATCCATCGCGCATGCCGCTTGGCAGCTTGTCGAAAATCGGCAAACGCAGCTTCGTGACGCGCTGCGACGCATCCTGTTTCCCGGCACGTAGCGCCCGCGATTTTGTTGCCTCACCTGGACCGCCGGAGTAGGATCCGCGCGAACGTCGAGCGCTCGTACGAGAGCCCTCGCTGCCGGAATCCGAGCAAAGTCCCATGTACGTAGTAACGATCGATGTCGCCGTATGTGCAGGCTGCGGCGAGTGTGCGCAGCTGTGCCCGTTCGAGATCATCACGATGGTCGACGAGAAGGCGGACGTCACGGGTGACTCGTCGTTGTGCACCGGCTGCGAAAGCTGCGTGGTGGTCTGCAAACCCGGCGGCATCGCGTTGCAAGAGTTCTGACGAGTCACGGTCGTAACCTGACCACGGAAAGTCGAGGCCGAAACAGAATGGACAAGTGGAACACCCCTCTGCTCGACGAACTGGAAGAAGGCGACTGGCCGAGCTTCGTCACCGAGATCAAGCGCGCCGCCGAGCAATCGGAAGCCGCCGCCGATCTGCTGCGCCAGGTCGAACTTTCCTACCAGGACAACACCGGACACTGGAAACGCGGTGGGGTGGTCGGAGTGCGCGGCTACGGCGGGGGCGTGGTCGGCCGCTACTCGGCGCTGCCCGAACAGTTCCCCGGCGTGCGCGAGTTCCACAGCATCCGGGTCAACCAGCCGGCGGGTTTCTACTACACCACGAAAACACTCCGCGAACTCTGCGACGTCTGGGACCGCTACGGCAGCCGGCTGATGAACATGCACGGCTCGACCGGCGACATAATCCTGCTGGGTACCACGACCGAGAATTTGCAGCCGTGTTTCGACGCTCTCAGTGAGATCGGTTTCGACCTGGGCGGATCCGGAGCCGCGATCCGGACGCCGAGCTGTTGCGTCGGGGAATCGCGCTGCGAGCACTCGTGCATCGACACGATGGACATCACCTACGACCTGACGATGCACCTGCAGAGCGAGATCCATCGGCCGTCTTTTCCGTACAAGTTCAAGATCAAGAGTTCGGGATGTCCCAACGACTGCGCGGCGGCGAGCGCGCGCTCGGATCTGGCAATCATCGGACTGTGGCGCGACACCCTCGAGATCGACCAAGACGCGGTGCGCGACTACGTCGATGCCGGCTTGAACATCTTCGACCTGGTGATCCGTCGCTGTCCCACCTGGGCGCTGGATTGGGACGCACAGAGTCGCCAGCTGCGTGTCAACGCCGAAGACTGCGTGCACTGCATGAACTGCATCAACCAGATGCCCAAGGCCCTGCACGTCGGCAAGGACAGGGGCGCCGCGCTGCTGATCGGCGGCAAGGCCCCGGTAGTCAAAGGCGCGATGCTGGGTTGGGTGCTGATACCGTTCATGAAGATGGAACCTCCTTACACGGACCTCGAGGCTCTGATCACGAAGATCACCGACTTCTGGGCCGAGAACGGCAGGAACCGCGAGCGGGTTGCCGAGTTCATCGAGCGCATCGGACTCGCGGCCTTCCTCAGAGGCATCGACATCGCCCCGTGCCCACAGATGGTGAGCGAGCCCAGGTCCAACCCCTACGTGTTCTGGACTCCCGAAGAGCTCGAGAAACATGGCCAAGACTGACTTCGGACCGCCCGACTACCGCCGCATGCTCCCGCCGATCGTAGTGGAGAACTACGGCAAGTGGCGCTATCACACCATCCCGCGCCCGGGTGTACTCGAGCACGTCAGCGAAACCGGGGCCCTGCTCACTTCGGTGCGAGTCGCTTCACCGCGCCTGGTCAGCACCGACTTCGTTCGCGACATCTGCGACATCGCCGACAAGTACTGCAACGGTTACGTGCGCTTCACGACCCGCCACAACCTCGAGTTTCTGGTCTCCGACCGGGACAAGGTCGACCCGCTTCTCGAAGAACTGGCCGCCAAGCGTTATCTGGTAGGAGGGGTCGGACACGCCATCAGCAACGTCGTCCACACCCAGGGCTGGATCCACTGCAAGAGCGCCGTCACCGACGCTTCGGGCGTGGTCAAAGCCGTGATGGACGAGCTGCACGACTATTACACCGGCCGCCGCACCCTGCCGGCAAGGCTGAGGATTGCGGTCGCGTGTTGCGTAAACATGTGCGGGGCGTGTCACTGCTCGGACATCGCGATCGTCGGAATCCACCGCAAGCTGCCGGAAATCGACCACGAAATGGCGAGCAAGACCTGTGAGATCCGCTCCACGGTGGCGTCGTGTCCGACCGGCGCGATCCGGCCCGACCCCAAGCTCAAGAGCATCGCCATCAGCGACGAGAAGTGCATGTACTGCGGAAACTGTGCGGCGGTGTGCCCGGCGATCAACACCATGGACCCGGAAACCGACGGCGTTTCGATTTGGGTCGGCGGCAAGGTCTCCAACGCCCGCACTACACCCGAACTTTCACGCCTGGCGATTCCGTACCTGCCCAACAACCCGCCGCGCTGGCCCGAAGTAACCGAAGCGGTCACCAACCTCGTGCAGGTATGGGCTGCACGCGCCAAGCCGGGCGAGCGTATGGGCGAATGGATAGACCGGATCGGCTGGGAGCGGTTCTTCGACGTCACCGGAATAACGTTCAGCGACAAGCACATCGACGACTTCAGCCACGCCACGACTACTTTCCGCACAACCATGCAGTTCCGCCTCTGACGGCCGGTTTCCAGGCAGGGAACCTGCGATGTCGTTGTTCGTCGGTAACGTGTTCCCGTACCTGGCGATCGCCGTCTTCGCCGGCGGGATGACGTGGCGTACCGCCTACTGGCTGCGCAAACCGGTTCCCTACCCGCTCGCGGTCGATCGCGACCAACGTGGAATCGCCGGGCAGGCCGGCGTGGTCGCCGCTGAGCTGCTGTTGTTCCGCAGCCTCTACAGAGGTGACCGCCGGCTGTGGCGCCGCGCCGCACTGATGCACGCGTCGCTGGCGGCGATCGTTATCGGTCACGTGGTCGGGATCTCGTGTTCGAGTCGGCAGTTCACTGTGCTCGGAGTCTCCGCTGCAACCAGTGTCTCGATGGCCGCCACGCTCGGTGTCGTCTTCGGCCTGCTGCTGACCGTGTCCGTACTCGCGCTGCTGCGCCGGCGCATCGCCGTACCTGAAGTGAGGCGGATATCGGATCCGGCCGACTATTTCGATCTGCTGCTGTTGCTGGCGATCGCCGCCACCGGACTGATGATGCGGCTGCTGCCGCTGGAACTCGACCAGCAGGCGGTTCGAAGCTACTTGGGCGGCCTGTTGACGCTGAGTCCGGTGCCGATCCCGGGCCCCTGGCCCTTCGTCTGCCACTTCACCCTGGTGAGTTGCCTGCTGGCCTATCTACCCTTCTCCAAACTGGTACATCTGAGCGGCGGTGTCGTCAGCCGCGCGTTGCTGCTCGGGCCGCCGCGTGCAACGTCGAGCCCGCCGTCGCCGAAACCCGATTGCGCTTGCCTTGCTGGAAACCGGCCGCGATGAAATCACCATTGCACATCGCCAAGCAGCAAGACCTCGACGCGCTCGGCATCGAAGCGGCCGGTAAGAACACCGCTCGCGATGGACTGGTATCCGTGCTGGGCGAGATGTCGCGGTCCACGCGCGCGCTGAGCGTCATGCTCGACACCTGCACCAAGTGCGGCAACTGCGCCGAGCAGTGCCACAGCTACCTCGGCACCAGGGATCCTCACAACGTTCCGGCCGCGCGCGCCGACCTCATGCGCCGCGTGTACAAGCGCCACTTCACGCTGGCCGGAAAATCGCTCGGTCGCTTCGTCGGCGCCAGCGCCTGCGACGACGAGACCATCGAACGCTGGCTGACATACTTCTACCAGTGCAACGAATGCCGACGCTGCGCGGTGTTCTGCCCTTTCGGAATCGACACCGCCGAGATCACGATCGCCGCTCGGCACATACTTTCGCGCCTGGGGATTGTGCCGAAGTTCATGCAGGGCGTGGCCGCCAATCTGCAGAACACCGGCAACAACATGGGCATCGGCAAGCCCGCACTGATCGACTGTGTCGAGTTCATCGAAGAGGAGATGAAGGAGGAAACCGGACTCGACATCAAGATTCCCGTCGACCAGCCGTGCTCCGACATTCTCTACGTTCCCTCTTCCGCGGACTTCTTCACCAACGTCGACACGATGATCGGGGCAGCCAAGATATTCCACGTGCTGGGGGCGAACTGGACCATATCGTCATCGGCGCTGGAGGCAGCCAACTTCGGTCTGCTGTTCAACCTGTCGATCATGAGGCAGCACGGCCAACGGCTAAGGGAGGCGGCTGCAGCCGTGGGCGCAAGCCTGGTGGTTCACGGCGAGTGCGGACACGGATGGCGCGCGGCCCTGATGTGTACCGAGAGCGCGAGCACGCCGGTTCCATACCGGCTGCAACACGTGCTGGACTACGCCTGCGAGAACCTGTCGCGGCTGCCGTTGTCCAAACTGCCCCTGCGGGTCACGCTGCACGACCCGTGCAACTACGCGCGCGCCGGCGGCATCGTCGAGCAACCACGCGAGGTCCTTCGCGCTTGCGTCGAAGAATTCGTCGAGATGACCCCGAACAGACGGGAAAACTTCTGCTGCGGCGGCGGCTCGGGGCTGTTGATGGACGAGATGATGGACATCCGTTTGAAGCTGGGCCAAAAGAAAGCCGAACAGGTAAAGGCGGTCGGGCCGCTCGACTATCTGGCGATCCCCTGCTCGATCTGCAAGGCCCAGATGCCGCACGTACTGAAACACAACGGGATGCAGGCATTGGAGATGGGTGGAGTGCTCGACCTGGTCGGCAAAGCCCTGAATCTGGGAGGTACCAAAGCATGAGCGTCGACAGCGTCGAAACCGTCCACCTCGAACTCGACGAAGACGGGTTCCTCTGCGATCCGCAGACGTGGAACGAACAAGCCGTCGAGGCTTTGGCCAGGCTCGAGGACATCGACGAGTTGACCGACGGCCACTGGAAGGTCATCCACTTCCTGCGTGACTACCACCGGCAATTCGGCATCGCGCCGATGGTTCGCAAGTTGTGCAAAGAGACCGGGTTCACGCTCCAGGAAATCTACACGATGTTCCCGTCGGGGCCGGCCAAAGGCGCCTGCAAACTCGCCGGACTGCCCAAGCCAACTGGATGCGTCTGAGCTGAGAGCGCCCGAGCCTGGCGGTGACGAAGGGGCGTCGATGTCGAGCGGGATGAACTTTGCCGGAGGACCGTATGGACACGCTTGGTAGCGGCAATTTCGACGTAATCGTCGTGGGCAGCGGCCCGGGCGGCGCCACCGTCGCACGCGACCTGTCGCGTTGCGGCAAGAAGGTGCTGATCCTGGAATGGGGACCCGGCGGTCCGATCGTCGGCAACCTCGCGCAGTACGCCAGAGAGCTGATGGTGCCAGGCAAGAGTCTGCTGCTGACCAACCGCATGCTCGGGTTGGTTCGCGCGATCACCACCGGCGGGAGTTCGGTGTTCTACTACGGCACCTGCTTCCCGGTCCCGCTCGAAATGTTCGCAGCTCACGGCGTCGACCTGCGAGGCGACATCGAAGAGATCCGCCGCGAACTCCCTATCGGCCGCCTCAAAGACGAAATGATCACGCCGATGGCGAGCCGGCTGATGGAGAGCGCCCAGCGCCTCGGCTTCGACTGGCAGAAGCTCGAAAAGTTCATGTACCAGGATCGCTGGAAGCCCGAGTTCCGCTTCGGCTACTACGGCGATCCCAGCGGCGTGAAGTGGAGCGCGCGCATGCACGTCGACGACGCGGTAGCGCACGGCGCGGTGATCGTGAACGGCGCCAAGGTGACGCGAGTGATCGTCGAGAACGGCGTTGCCACCGGCGTCGAGTACCTGACCAAGGGCGAGAAGCGAGTCGCCTCCGCGCCGGTCGTCGTGGTGTCTGCCGGCGGGATAGGCTCGCCCGTGATACTGCGCAACAGCGGCATCGAGGATGCCGGTTACGACTTCTTCTTCGATCCGCTGATCACGATCTGCGGGACGATCAAGGACGTCGCGCTGCGCGGCAACGAAATCCCGATGTCGGCCGGCGTCTTGATGAAGGACGAAGGCTACATCATGACCGACATGGCGATCCCGCCGTCCAATCACATGGTGTTCACCGCGCAGGTGGCGCGTCTCGACAAGTTGTTCGCCTTCCGTCACACCGCCCGCATCATGGTCAAGATCAAGGACTCGAAAAGCGGCCGCCTGACCGACCGCGGCGGAGTGCGCAAGAAGTTGTCGGGAAGCGACATGGACAAGCTGCTGCACGGCTACGCCAACGCCAGACGCATCCTGCGCGAAGCCGGCGCGACCGGCATCTACAAGACCTGGTACCTGGCGGCCCACCCGGGTGGCACGGTCAAGATCGGACAACTCGTCGATGCCGACTTGCAGACCCGATACCGCAACCTCTACGTCTGCGACTGTTCGGTGATCCCCGAAGCGTGGGGGCTGCCGCCCGTCCTCACCGTGCTAGCGCTCGGCAGACGGCTGGCGCGGCATCTGACGGCGCAAGAGACGGTACGTGTGAACGACGCGGAGGAAATGCTTCCCCACGCTGCGGTCGCTTAGTCGACGGATACGGGCTCCCTAGCAACCTGCTGAAAAACCGTCCATCAGCCTGTTCAAAATGGTCCAGATGCAAGGCGCGCGCGAACGTCACCCGCGACACGGTTTGGATCTCGCCCGTCGCCAGCGCCGGGCTCGCGTCGTAGCGAGCGGTTTCGCGCGCACGAGCCCCGAGTTGGCGAGGGACGAGCCCAAGTAGACAGGCGTGATCCTCGCGCGTCGCCAGCTCCGCGCTCGTGGGCCATTTTCAACGGGCTGCTAACGCGCGTGCCGGTACATCAGGTCTAGCAGTTCCTCGAGCATCGCCGCGCGCTGCGGTGCGGGGCCGGCCAGCGCGTGCGTTGCGCAGTGGCGCAGGTGGTTGCGCATCAACTCGCGCGACACCGCCCTCAGCGCCTCCTGCACCGACGCCACCTGCACGACCACGTCGGCGCAGTATCTCTCGTCTTCGACCATGCGCTGGAGTCCGCGAATCTGTCCTTCGATGCGCCGCAGGCGTCGTAGCGCGGCGGTCTTGATCGCCGCGTCGACGGCGTGGGCCTTGCGCGGAGCGGCCGGCGCGTCGGCATCAATCGCGGCGCTGCCGCGAGTCGCTTCGCGCGCCCCTGCCCTCTTCTTGGTAACCGTCGCGGCTTTCATCGTCTTGCTCACGCTCCTCGAAAGCATCCCAGACGCAGGCTGTTGGAAACCACGCTGACCGAACTGAAGGCCATCGCCGCGCTCGCCAGGATCGGGCTCAGCAGCACGCCGAAGCTCGGGTACAGCACTCCGGCCGCGATCGGGATTCCGACGGAGTTGTAGGCGAAGGCCCAGAACAGGTTCTGGCGCATCACGCGCATCGTCCGGCGCGACAGCGCGATCGCGTCGGCGACCGCGCCGAGGTCGGCGCGCAGCAGCGTTATGTCACCGGCCTCGAGTGCGACGTCGCTGCCGCTGCCCACGGCCATGCCGACATCGGCCCTGGCCAGCGCCGGTGCGTCGTTGATGCCGTCGCCGACCATCGCCACTACGCATCCTCGTTGCTGAAGACTTGCGACCGCTTCGACTTTGCCGGCCGGCAGAACTTCGGCCACCACCTCGTCGATGCCAACCGCGCGCGCGACCGCGGCAGCGGCCGGCCGGCTGTCGCCGGTCAGCATCACCACGCGCAGTCCCATCGCGCGCAGTCGTGCAATCGCGGCCGGCGAACCCGGCCGCACCGGATCGGCGATGGCCACCACCGCGACAACCTGCGCGTCCACCACCACCGCAACCGCAGTGCGAGCTGCGGCGGCCATTTCTTCCATCGTCGCAGCGGCCCATCGATCCTCGATGCCGAGTGCGGCGAGCAACGCGGCATTGCCGACCGCCACGCTGCGTCCTGCAACGCTTGCCGTGGCACCCTTGCCGACCAGCGCTTCGAAATCGACCGCGTCGCGCAGCGAAAGGCCTCGCTCGCGGGCACGCTCGACGAGCGCGTGGGCCACAGGGTGCTCGGACCTGCTTTCGAGCGAAGCCGCCAGTGCCAGCACCTCGTCGTCGTCGATCAGAGTCTGCGGTGAGCGCGCAACCTCCACCACCGAAGGCTTTCCCAGCGTGATCGTGCCGGTCTTGTCGACGACCACTACGTCTACGGTTTCGGCCCGCTGCAGAGCCTCGCCGCCTTTGATCAGCACGCCGAGTTGCGCGCCCTTGCCGGTGGCTACCATCACCGCGGTCGGCACTGCCAGTCCCATTGCGCACGGACACGCGATGATCAGAACCGCCAGAGCTGCCGAGAAAGCCCGCAGCGGGCTTGCGTCGCTGAGCGCCGCCCAGGCCGCCAAGGTCAGCAGCGACGCGAAGATGACCGTGGGAACGAACACGGCGCTTATACGATCGGCCAGCGCCTGGATCGGCGCGCGCGAGCCCTGGGCTTCGCGCATCAATCGCACGATCTGGCCCAGCACGCTGCGGGCTCCGATCGCGGTGGCCTCCAGGCGCAGCGCACCGGTGCCGTTGATGGTACCTCCGACGACGCGATCTCCGGCGGCCTTCAGCACCGGCATCGGTTCTCCGGTGAGCATCGATTGGTCGACTGCACTGGTGCCTTCGAGCACCAGACCGTCGACCGCGATGCGCTCGCCCGGCCGCACCACAATCACGTCACCGAGGCGCAGGTCGCCGATCGGCAGGTCTTTCTCCTCGCCTTTGAGCACCACGCGCGCGGTCTTTCCTTGCAGTGCCAGCAGACCGCGCAGAGCCCGCGTAGTGCTGCCTTTGGCGCGGGCCTCGAGTGTGTTGCCGACCAGCACCAACGCAAGGATCATGACGACGGCTTCGTAGTAGACGTCGGGCGACACGCAGCGTGCGATGAAGAAATCCGGAACGAGCGTCGCCGCCAGCGAATAGCCGAACGCCGCCAGCGTGCCGGTCGCGATCAGCGTGTTCATGTCGGCCTCGCGCCGTCGCAGCGCCGCCCACGCACGTTGGTAGAAGTGACGGCCGGCCAAGATCATCACCCCCAGCGACAACGCCAGCAATGCCAGCGACAGCACACCTGGCGATATCGCGTACAGCAACGGCGCCGCGCGACGCAGCGGCGGATCGAGCGTGTGCATCGACCAGCGCAGGAACGGATCGGCCATCTCGTGCGCGCCGGCCGGGCCACGCGACATCAGCGGCATCGACAGCACCATCGCCGCCACGCCGGCGACCGACGCGAGCGCCGCCTTGCGGCGCACGTCGGCGAGTTCGGCGCGCTGGGTTCTTTCCTGAGCTTCCTGCGCCTCGACCGCAGAGATGCCGGGATCGGGAAGTTCGGCGCGGTAGCCGGCGCCGCGAATTTTCTCGGCCAGGGCTTCAGCCGAGACCTGCGCCGGATCGAAAGCGACGTAGGCGCTGCGCGTCATCAGATTGACCGACGCGTTGGTGACACCGAAAACGCCATCCAGTGCTTTCTGCACGCGGGCCTGACACGAGGCGCAACTCATGCCCGAAACCGCCAGGGTGACCTCCGTGATGGTGCCGCCCCGGGACGTCGGCGGCACACTAGTGCGCTTCGATTCCACGTCGCCGCGCCCGCCGAAACCTACCTCACTATTGTCGTCGCCCGTCATCGTGCCGCCGATCCGCGCCTCGCCATATACCCCCCACCCCTATAGGCGCGGGTGCAACAGCCGTCAAGCGACGCGCACGGCGCAACACCGCCACGCCCACGGTGCCGCACACGGCGCAACACCGCCACGCCCACGGTGCCGCACACGGCGCAACACCGCTACGCCCACGGCCACGCGCACGGCGCAACACCGCCACGCCCACGGCGACGCACACGGCGCAACACCGCTACGCACGGCGCGCAACACGGCCACGCGTACGACCCGGGCGCGCGGCAACCACACGGTACTGCGCGCCGCGGCACACCCGGCCACCGGCATCAGCTGCAGTGAAAAATCGCGAAAACTATCGGGGCGCGCTCAGGCCCCGCGCAACACCGCGCGCACGTAGTCGCGCTGCAGGATCTGGATGTGCAGAGTCGACACCTCTTTGGGGCACACGGCCTCGCACTCGCCCTCGTTCGAGCAAGCACCGAAGCCTTCCTTCTCCATCTGCTCGACCATGCGCACCACGCGCCGGCTGCGTTCGGGCTGCCCCTGCGGAAGGTACCCGAGGTGGGCAACCTTGGCGCTGACGAACAGCACCGCCGAAGCGTTCTTGCACGCCGCCACGCACGCGCCGCAGCCGATGCAGGCAGCGGCGTCGAAAGCCTTCTCGGCGACGTCCTTGCCGATCAGCATCTGATTGCCGTCCGGCGCTGAACCGGTAGTAGCCGAGATGTAACCGCCGGCCGAGATGATGCGGTCGAATGCGCCACGGTCCACGCACAGGTCTTTCAAGACCGGGAAGGCTTTGGCACGGAACGGCTCGACCACCAGCGTGTCGCCGTCGGTGAACGCGCGCATGAACAGCTGGCAGGCGGTCTTGCCGGTGCCGGGTCCGTGCGGAACGCCGTTGACCACGCACCCGCATGAGCCGCAGATGCCCTCGCGGCAGTCGGAATCGAAAGCCACGGTATCCTCGCCCGCGGCAACCAACTGTTCGTTGAGAACGTCGAGCATCTCGACGAATGACATGTCGGCCACGACGTTGCCGACGGTGTAATCCACCAGACGTCCTTCCTTGTCGGGAGAGGGCTGACGCCACACGCGGACTTTGACGGTCATCGTGCTCATGGTCCGGACTTCCTCGATTCCTCGTTCTACTTGTAGTTACGCTGCTTGAGTTCGGCAGCCTTGAACTCGAGCGGTTCCTTGTGCAACAAGGGTTCCTTGTCGCGGCCCTTGAACTCCCAGGCCGCCACATGGGCATACTCGGCGTCGTTGCGCTGACACTCGCCGTCCTCGGCCTGGTACTCCTCACGGAAGTGGCAGCCACACGATTCCTCTCGGCCCAACGCGTCGCGCACCAGCACGTCGGCGAACTCCATGTAGTCGTTGACACGCATCGCGTACTCGAGCTGCTTGTTGATGGTCTGCCCCTCGCCCACTACGCGTACGTTCTGCTGGTACTCGGCGCGCAGCGCAGTGACTTCTTTCAGTGCCTGTTGGAGTCCGGCGCGGTTGCGCGCCATGCCCACGCGGTCCCACAACACGCGGCCGAGCGAGCGGTGCAGATCCTTGACGCTCTTGCCGCCCTTGGCCGCAAGCATGGTCTTGACGCGCTCGTCCACGCCGTTCTCGGCTTCCTTGAAGGCGTCGTGGTCGGTGGTGACCGGTTCGAGTTTGGTGCCGCCGATGTAGTTGCTGAGCGTGTACGGAATGACGAAGTAGCCGTCTCCGAGGCCCTGCATCAGCGCGCTGGCGCCGAGGCGGTTGGCGCCGTGGTCGGAGAAGTTCGCCTCGCCCAGCACGAACAACCCCTCGAGGTTGCTCATCAGGTTGTAGTCCACCCACAGGCCACCCATCGCGTAGTGGATCGCTGGATAGATCCTCATCGGCACGCGATAGGGGTTCTCGTCCGAAATATGCATGTACATATCGAACAGGTTGCCGTAGCGCTCGCGTACGACGCCCTCCCCGAGGCGCTTGATCGCGTCCGCGAAGTCGAGGTAGACCGCGCGTCCGGTCGCACCCACGCCGCGGCCCTCATCACAGACCGCCTTGGCCGCGCGCGAGGCGACGTCACGGGGGACCAAGTTGCCGAACGTCGGATAGCGCCGCTCCAGATAGTAGTCTCGCTCGGCCTCCGGGATGTCGCTCGCGTTTCGCTTGTCGCCGGCCTGCTTCGGAACCCACACGCGGCCGTCGTTGCGCAGGCTCTCGCTCATCAGCGTCAGCTTGCTCTGGTGGGTACCGCTCTCGGGAATACAGGTCGGGTGGATCTGCGTGAAGCACGGGTTGGCGAAGTACGCGCCGCGGCGCGCGCAGCGCCACGCCGCCGTCACGTTGCTGTTGCCGGCGTTGGTCGACAGGTAGTAGAGGTTGGCGTAGCCGCCGGTACACAGCAGCACCGCGTCGGCCGCGTAGCGTTCGTACTGGCCGCTGATCAGGTTGCGGCACAGCACGCCGCGCGCACGGCCGCCTATCATCACTAGGTCGAGCATCTCGCGGCGCGGCAGGATCTTGACCGTGCCGGCGTCCACTTGGCGCATCATCCCGCTGTAAGCGCCGAGCAGCAGTTGCTGGCCGGTCGCACCGCGCGCGTAGAAGGTGCGCGAAACCTGCGCGCCACCGAAGGAGCGGTTGTCGAGCAGCCCGCCGTACTCGCGCGCGAACGGCACGCCGTTGGCCACGCAGTGGTCAATGATGTCGACGCTGACCTGCGCCAGACGGTAGACGTTGGCTTCACGCGCGCGGTAGTCGCCGCCCTTGATCGTGTCGTAGAACAGGCGGTAGGTCGAGTCACCGTCGTTCTTGTAGTTCTTGGCGCCGTTGATACCGCCCTGCGCAGCGATGCTGTGCGAGCGTCGCGGGCTGTCCAGGATCGTCATCGCCAGCACGTTGTAGCCAAGTTCGCCGAGCGAAGCGGCTGCCGACGCTCCGGACAAGCCGGTACCGACCACGATCACCGTGTGCTTGCGGCGGTTGGCCGGGTTCACGAGGTTGATGTGATCCTTGTAGCTGCTCCACTTCGTTTCGATGGGCCCCGAGGGCACCTTGCCGTCGAGAATCACGACGCACCTCCACCGAACATCACATAGAGCGGCACGACCATGAAGCCGAGCGTCAGAATCAGCGCCAACACCTGGCCGCAGCGGCGCAGCCCCGCTTTGTGCGCCACTCCCAAAGATTCGAAACCGCTGCCGAAGCCGTGCCAAGCGTGGAAGCCGAGCAGCCCCAACGCGCTCAGGTACCACGCCGACTGGATCGGGCTGCGGAAGACCTCGATCGCGAGCCGGTACAGGTCGCGCACTTGGCCGTTGGCGCCTTCGACCTCGTACCAGGTACCGTACTTGAAGGTCGCAAGGTGCATCGGCACGAACGCCAACATCACCAGCCCGGTGTAGATCATGGTCGACGACGCCAAGCTCTTGCGGCTCGGCGCGCCGGCCGGATCCTTGCGCTGGTACGCGATCGGCCTGGCCCGCCAATTCCTCAGCGTCAGCCAGATCCCGGTCACGAAATGACCCGCGAACAGCGCCAGCAGGCCAAGCTCCACCAGCGTGATCAGGTAGATCTGCGGGCGGCTGGTCAGCGTGTGGCTGTAGGCGTTGTAGGCATCCTTACTGAAGGGGACCAACAGATTGGCAGCCATGTGTACGATCAGGAAGCCGATCATCAGCAGACCGGTCAACCCCATCAGCACCTTGCGGCCGATATCGGAACTGAGCAGAGCAAGAATTCGCTTCATGGCGGGAGGCTCCGCAGCTTACGTACGAAATCCCCAATAATTGTCCAACGGATCGAGAAGCCGAGACTTATAGCAACTTCGACGACAACTAATACCTGCGGCCGTTGGTCCCGACTCTCTGCGGCCGTGCTCAACGCGGCGCGAAACGGCCGTCGTCGCCAAATTGCAGAGCGCCGCCCGAGAAATCCTGCATCGTCAGCTCGCGCATCAAACGGTAGGCGCGCTGCTCGGGATCGGGAACCACTCCCTCGGGGCGCTGCTGCACATTGGAATGGATGCGCCCGGCGACGAACACTCCGTGCTCGTCGAGTCCGGCCTCGAGCACCGGCGCAAAACCGTTGGTGCCGTTGATCGACACGCCGAACCAGGTGTCGAAATTACCGAGCGAGTACGCGATCAGCCGCCCCTTGTATAGTTCGAGTGCGCGCGGGACGTGGGGGCCGTGGCCGATCACGAGGTCAGCACCAGCATCGACCACCGCGTGGCTGAAGCGCACGACGTCGCCGCGGCGCTCGCCGCGAAACTCTTCGGGTCCTCGGACGAATTTGTGGGTAAGAAATCCAGTTTCTACGCGAGTGCGTAGGGCGGCTGGTTCGGGAGAACGCAGGTGCACCCTGCGCGGGATTACGGCAAAGATGGAAGTTGCGAAACA